>Ga0181591_10001478_pt1 | contig 20151 bp, 15 predicted proteins | sample 071ome_33_FD_133757 | JGI IMG/M metagenome (GOLD analysis project Ga0181591, IMG submission 133757) | Coastal salt marsh microbial communities from the Groves Creek Marsh, Skidaway Island, Georgia - 071412AT metaG (megahit assembly) | ecosystem: Environmental > Aquatic > Marine > Intertidal...
TAACTCATAGTTTACAACATAGTCAGGAGCGCCAGTGCTGCTATGCTTCAGTTTCTTTAGCGAAGAGATAACACCAGTGTTAAAGTTAATAAGTGCCGCATAATATGTGTATCTAGTTCCGCCACCAACACCACCTTGAGCACTAATGAATGATGTAGAGTTGTCAATTGTTCCTGCCCAAGTGCTATACGTGGTAGTTCCTGCAGAATCTTTATCATATTGAGCGATATCTTTGGTATTAATACCAAAGATTTTAATGTCCTGTCCAGGTAAGAAAGTTCTTGCGTCAGAAAGAGTTACAGTTAATCTTCCACCAGTTCCAGTCCCTCTGGATACAATATCATATAAAGTTCCATCTCCAGAAACATTGAATGATGCCAGGTTGTTAAGATCACCACTGTTGAGAGTAAAGTATTCAAATCCATTACCAGTTGCATTAACTCGTAACAACTGTTCTGGGAATCCAAGTTGACTTAATCCAGTACCACCTTTTTGTGGAGTGATAATTGGAAGATCTGCTGCTTGAATATTATTATATCCATTTGCTCTGATTGGACCATCGATGTCCAATGTTGTAGTTGGAGCATCATTGTTTATACCAACCTTAATGGTGCCATTGTCATTCTTAACTGTAATACCATCACTATCACCAACAACTACATTTAAGTTAGGTGTAGTTCCACCGACTAAGAAGGTATTGTCAGTTGTTCTAAATCTTAGGATATCATCATATTCTGTAGCGGCATTAATTTTAATTACTCTGTTAGTAAATTTAACGCCCTCAGTAGGAGAAAATCCAACTTGATGAGCACCACCTACAGTAATATCTAAAGATTCTGGAGTATCTACTCTGTATAAACCAGTGGTTCCAGTTGGATTGAAGTATAATGAAGGATTAGCAGTGGTTCCATCCGAAACCTGAACATATGGAGAATCTAATTTATGAGTTCCTCCAATTGTAATATCACCATCCGAAACGGAAACATTACCAGTTAAAATACTAAGGATCGTTGATGTATTATTCTGACCCTGAAGAGTAATAGATCCATCATTTGCAGGATTAGCATTAAAGTATGCCGTTCCTGCAGGACCAGATTTAATAACTACATTGGATTGAAATGTAATTGATTGAGTGGCGGTATCTGACTGGTTAGAATCAAGATATGCCTTATCAAACTTTCCCTCCTGAATTGTAGCATCCTTAATAACATTGGATGTAATTCTAGTTAGTGCCATTTCGTGATATTTTCCCTATGATTTATTTATTTTAATTGGCAAGACAACGAATATCAATTCTAGTGTCTGTAGATAATGTACTCTTGAAGTATAATCTTGTGCCATCAAAATAGTAATCAATGTATGGTGCTTGTAAGACACCATTAATAAACACTACAAGAGAATTAGTATTAAAGTTATCAAGGTCAGATCCAGTACCCCATAATGCAAATCCTTGAAGGTCAGTGTTTGTTCTAAATCCATAAGATTCAGTTCTCTGACCAGTTACAGTTGCTCCACTGTAAACATCGAACGTAGCACTAACTGCAGGAGAAACAACCTCAATAGCAACTTCTCTGTTTGCGTTGTTGCTGCTTCCTTTCACTGTTAAGTTATATGCAAATGCTCTCTGTGCAATGCCATACGATGATCCTTCTTTAATAAAGACATTACCATCTTTATCAACATTAAATACCGAAGTTCCTGTTGGATCAAGGAAATCAATATATTTACCAACGCCAATATTGTTAGTTAACTTAATCTCAATTGGTTTGTAATCAACGCCAACTGAAGACCAATCTTGTTCGATATACAATCTGGTCTCTTTAGATCCACTATTTGAAACAATGGAATCAGTTGCAGAATTACCAATGTCAAGATGACCACCAATTCTCTGTCTGGTTGTTACATCCAGATCATAATTTACGTTAACAGATGTTTGACTAAAAATATCAACGAGATCATTACCAACATTTAAGACATAGTTATTAGAGTTATCCTTGTATGCATGAACTTTTTCAGTTCCAATTAATCCAAAGGTTCTCCATTCTTGCTGGTCAGTATATACCCAACCAGTATTTCCACCTTCAACTGGGTTTACATTAAAAGTATAATCACCAACATTGCCAAGAGCAGGTGCCTGATCATTTGCCAGAAGTTTTGATAATTGACCAGATGGATTTCTTAATTGAACATTACTGAAAAGATTATCACCTTCTGCAGTAAGAGTATTTAAGAAGTTGATTGGGGATTGGAATGAAGATGCGATTCTATTTCCAGTACCACCAAGAACAGTAATGCCATCCCTAACTGTAAGAGTTTGAAGTTCAGTAATTTCATTCTCCTGAGTTTTACCAGTAACAGCGTTAATAACGGTGTTACCAATATAAAGATCACCATTAGAGTTTAAACCAGAGTAGAATGCAATACCACCTTGCTCTTTAAGTGATTGAGAATACTTCTGCTCTTCCCTAGAAAGAACTTTGGTTTGTTTGATGGGGAAACCAGTAGAGTAGTTACCAGGACCGAAACCAACATATTCAAATGTGTGGTTACCAGATCTAATAGTAGATGGTCTACGGAGTTCTACTTTGATTACATCTCCAGGTCTAGTTGGATTAAGGTCGATCTTTCTAATTTCACCATCCCCAATTCCATCTGTAAGTTCAACTTCTACTGTTTGATGAGTTCCATCTAAATTATTTAAGTTACGTTCATGGTAAATTCTAGTTGATGAAGTTTCTTTACCTTCCCATCTCCACTCAATCTCATTATTAAGATATTCATCGAGGAAATGTCCAATAGATTCTTTAGTAATGCTGTTAGAAATATCTAAAGGATCATTAGGACTAGAAGATAATCCACTGGTTGTCTTAACGTTACCAATCAGGACTGGATCAGCAATACTCTTAGCAACGACTGGATCGCTAACAATATTATCAACATCAATTTCTGGATATAAGTGATCAGTATTTTGACTGAACTTAAATGTATTTCCAGGAAGGACTGCTTGCGATACTGGAACCGATCCTTTGAGAACCGTCAGATAATATACCCCTTCAACTTCTACAGAACTTGCTTCATCATAAGAATAAGGAACAATTTCTTCTACATCATAAATGTAGTATACATCATTATATTGATGACCAGATACTCTAGAATAAGTAGCACTAGGTTCGGTTCTGGTTACACTAGTAAGATTACCTGGAGAAGCATCAGTACCTACAGCAACCCTGACAATATCAAGTAACGTATATGCAGCGTCTCTAACATTAGTACATCCACCAGGAACAACAATCAACTGCTCTTCGTTAGAAATTGTAACTTGAGTTCTATCAAGGTTAATAATAGAACCAGTTACAGTAGTGTTGTTGATGACACTCTCAACCATTGGTTTGAGATATGTTTCAATCATCGTATTAGTTTCAGTTCTCTCTGAATTAGGGAGATTGCTGGTTCCACTTACATAATATGCAGCAGCATCATATACTTCATCATTTCCACCGTATCTTGTATTATATGCAACTGCCTCAATAATATTAATCAAGTCATCAATACATCTCTGATCTCCACCTGTAATTGAGAATGAAGGATTGGCATTCTTAAATCTTGCTACTGTCTCCTCTGCAAGGAAATATTTGTTAAGAAGAAGTAAATTAGCACCATCAGTGAATCTATCTCCTACACCAGAAATATCATCTCCCTTCTTAACTTGAAGTACATAACCAGATTGTGGGAATGATGGACTATTGAGTCCCTCACGTCTTGCTACATAACGCAATCTATAAAGTTTATCGTCTTGAATTCTTTCATCAACGATTCTTTTAACGTATGTACTTGGAGTGGTGGTAATTCCAGCTGGTCCATATTTGGTAGTATTGCTAGTTAAGATACCATAAATGTCATTATTCAGTGCAGATACACTCACATACCAATTATTCTCAGCAAAATCAAATCCAAATACGTTTCCGTTTTGTGCTTTTTGAATTTTAGCAGAATACTCTTGAGTTACAGTTTGGGCACTTGCATAAAGAGGAACAAAAACTTTATCCTCAGCAGGTGATCCATCTTTGTTCAGTTGCCTTTGTCCAACTCTATATGCACCTGCAGTGGATGCTAATGTTCCACCAACGGTAAAATCAAGAGGCAACCCGTTACCAGTAGAAGGAATAATAACCTGCTGTCCAGGTTGTAATGTTCCAATATCATTATTGACAAATCCAGTAATTGCTGTCACAGCACCATTTTGTACTGTAACATTAATATTAATGCCTTGACCAGCATATTCTTCAGGAACAGTTAACTGAGTTCCCGAAAAATCAGTTCCGCCTGAATTAATAGTTGCCAGTTCATCTCTATCCTTCAGATACAGTTTAGTATTGTCTCCTTGAGTAAGTACAACATCTAAACTTTCCCAATAGATACTGGTTTCACCAGATTCAATAGAACGTGGTGGAATAATGTGAGTAATTTCACCTAAAGAATCTTTAACGAATGATCTATCACTAAATCCAATAGATCTAATGGCATTTGCACCAAAGTTAGAGTTAGAGTTGGTGATAGACATATCACCACCATCTTCAGCAATAAAGTGGTCAGCAAAACCAACTGCGAAAACAGATACCGCCTGAATTACCGCACGATTAGATGCTTTAACGTGATAACTTCTTTGAAGTGGAGAATATACTGCATTGATATCAGTATGATAAGCTGTTCCAGGTACGTTTTGATATATTCCAGCGCCAGAATCATATTTAACAAAAGCAGAGTCATCTTTCTGCAGAGAGATACCAGTATATTGAGCAACAACCATGGATTTGAATCCAGTAGCACGCGATCCATCTGCGTGCATACCACAGATTCCATAAGTTGAACGAAGAGATACGTTAAAGATATATGGTGATGCAGATTCTACAGTATCAATTTCTACATTAACCTGTGCTGTAGGATTAGTATATTCAACCTGAACTCCATCTGTGTTTGGATCCAGATCAAGGGCACTCTCAAGTGCATTAAGGTCAGTTTCATCAGTTGCTGAAAGTACAAAGGTAAATTCACTTCTACTATTGACTGAAGATACTTTCTTTTCACCAACATAATATGAATTTCTGCTGCCGCTTACAACAGTTCCTTCAATACTAACAAAGTTACCAGCAGTAAGATTTAACTCTTGAGTAAGGGTGACAGTAATAACGTTTCTATTTCTACTTACTTTCTGTACAGCAACAGGATCAGCAAGAGCACCTACAATTCGGTTTTCTTGAATCTTAGGTTCAATCTTCTGTGGAAGGATGATAGAGATTGCATCTGATACCTTTCTGTAGAAGTTGTACAGATCATGTAAAGATGCATATTCAAATACAGTCAGTTTGGTATGAGAAAACTGTGGTGGAACAATATCACCAGAGGTCCACTCTTTTGGTTCTACTGCACCACCACTATAAACTCCGCTTTCTACACCATCAAAAATACTAAACTGCCAGAAGTAACATCCACCAGTAATACGGAAGACAGCAGTTCTGCTGTTGTCATCCTCATATGGAAGATTTACTGTAACACCAGATCCGCTGTCGTTTACTCCATATGCGTGTGGTTTAGATAATGTAGCAATAATATCACCAGTAGAACTATCCAGTTGAATACTGGTAATGGTAGTAGCTGCCTGAATCTTTGTTACGCCATTATCAACTACAGCATTTTCAAATACAGAACTTGCTACAAGGTCTCTAATATCTCCAGCATCACCACCTGTTACAGAAGTAATGGTAAGTTGATTTGGTGTTGATGAATCTGCATTATATCCAATCGTAAGTTCAGATGCTGCAGAATTTTGACCACCAGCAGGAACATACTTAGGTCTAATCTTGGTCTTTCTAAGATCTAGACCAATGATAGAAGTACCTCTAGGGATGATCAGTCCACCTCTATGAGAGTTTGTTACCTTATAAAGATCAGCATACTGCTTTGTAGTATCACTCCATCCATAATCACCTGCTTGAGGAGTTGCTTGAAAAGCAGATAATGTTGCAGCATAACCTGCACCAGATTGAACGTATGGGTATACGCCAGGACGGTTATCTACAATGTGATCCCCAGGATACAGTAAAATTGTAAACTGATCGAACTTATCATCAGCACTGCCAGCACTAACATACGAATATCTTGCTACTTCAAGAACAGCACGGGCAATTGTTTTGAATGGTCTCAGTGGAGAGTTACCTTTATTATCAATAGCATCGGTTGCATCAAAATCATCTGGATTAACGTAGATGATTCTTCCTTCAACAGATGAAATGATGTTCTGAAGACGTGTTAATGCCATTAAATTATCCTGTTATGACACGATTTTATTCCTTGATTTATTTATAATCATCAAAAATCTGCTTTGGGTACATCAACCTCTGCCGCTGGTTTGACGACTTGCTTTCTTACTTTCTTCAGTTTTTTCAACTCAGATTTAATCAGTTGGTAAGCAGTTTCAGAGTCAAGTTTATTTCCCATTTCCATGGCAATAATTACATCAATTCTTGTGCCAAAATGCATTAATGCTCTTTCAAAGCAATCTAAATCATCGTACATTTTCTTTAATAGTATTTACACTATCTATGTAAGTATTGTAGGGAACCATCATTGCAGTGTTTGTTCCATTGGTTATACCAATAATTTCCCCATTCTCAACACGGGAGATAAGAGTATCCCAGTTTTGTTGCCAGTGCTCTACAGTGTAAATTTCCATGATGATAAAGTATAAACTCCTCCGCCTGGATTCGAACCAGGGACCAATCGATTAACAGTCGATAGCTCTACCGCTGAGCTACAGAGGAATGAAGGGTAGCAGCATTCTGGTTTATCTTTCCAGCGCGAACCACCCATGGAGAATAGGGGAGTCGAACCCCTTACCTCCTGCGTGCAAAGCAGGCGCTCTACCAAATGAGCTAATTCCCCAGTGACCCCTCTGTTTGAGCATCATCTGGTGTCCCAGGATAGGCTTGAGGGGTGTTAGTGATGGGACAAGCGTGATATACCTCATAAGGATATAACAGAGGCTTGCCCTCGTTTGGGAAGTGTTAGAGGACTTCCCAGCAGGGGTGATCAAATCCCTGACCTAGAGAAACCCCTAGGATTTAGTTGGCGTCTTTCTAGGCTATCTGCCTAGCGACTACCAAAGCCACATGTCGGACTTGAACCGACGACCTACGGTTTACAAAACCGTTGCTCTATCCAGCTGAGCTAAAGTGGCGATTGTTTTTCTTGTTTGCAAAGTTGGAAGTACATCTTATAATACCTTTTTTTCATAAGGTCGATGACTTCCATTTCTTCTTGGAAACCCATATATTTGAGAAGTTGGTATGACCCCTCAAGTTCACTTAACAATCTTAAGACATTGATAGATGTTACTTCAAGTCCACCAAAGGTGTATTTGCTCATGGGGGTAATTCAGAATACTTGTCAAGTTCAACTGGGAAAAGAAGAGGATGCAACTCTTCCATTATAAGGTACTCACTGTTTCGTGTCAACTCTTCAATTGTAAGGACTGGTTCGTTAGCGGCAATTGCCTGAACCATTGGGTCCATGAGTTCTTCATCACTAATGTCATCATAAACGAACTCAAGAGAATTTATACTGTAGACAAGTACAATCCCAACAGTATCTACGAATCTGTATTCTGATCGTACTTGGTACTCCATATAAACCTCTAAGTAGGAACGGGGGGACTTGAACCCCCACGGTATATATTACCAGCGGATTTTAAGTCCGATGCGTCTACCAATTCCGCCACATTCCCAGAAAAGTCGGCAATGCCGACTGGAGGTTAATAATCGAACTGAATTTCAGTTCGTTCAGAATTGAGCATACACAAATCAAAAACCCTTTGGAATTGATCTGGAGTTTCACACTCTACCGTCAACTCATTGCCATCATCAGAGAAAATATGAAATGACCTAGAAGGGATACTAATAACAACTTTGGAAACGAGTTCATCAATCATAGTAGAGTGCTCAACTGAACAATGTAATAGTAGCACAGATGACTAGGTTTGTCAAGCCCCCCTCAGTTGAGGTAGACACCTGTTAAACAGTCCACATCGAGATACGGACCTCCAGCAAACAACTGCATGACACCAAGTTGTGCAGTGGAATACGAGTTACCCAACATAACATAGTTGTCGTAGGCACCATTCAGCAAAGTAATAGAGAATGATGCTTCAACTGGACTTAATGGACCTTGAGGAACACCTGTAGGAGTTCCAGTTACCCTCATACCCGTTACCGTGTAATCAACGTAACCTCCAACAGTGTACTCCAAGTTGCTCATGGTGTCAACCCTCATGTGTCCAAGAGCATACAGTTCCATGTCCCCCTGACTAGAAATCTTAAGAGATCCACCAGTAGAGGTTTGTTCAATAATATATGTTCCCGCAAAGGAATCTCTCATGATACCACCCTCTTTCAATTCTCTGGCGATATTAGTTCCTTTAGTAACACTCTTATGAACATCCATAATATATGTACCAGAGCACTTAATTCCACCCTCTGCCATAATAGTATTGTACTTATCACCAACAGTAAGTTGATAAGTACCATCTACTTTGTCGTATCTGTCTCCACGTACATGACAATGCATATCACCTTCAACATCCATACGAATGTCACCAGCAACATTAATATTCAATCTATGATTTAGATCTGGATTTTCCTTATCAATTTTACTGCCACATTTGATGTTGACATTTTCTTGTGCGAAAACATTTACATCCTTTGTAGTGGAATGTACATGGATTGTACCATCTGGGAAAATTTTAACATAGGCACCAGTAAGTCCATGCCTAATGTTAATTACTTCTACACCCTCAACATCAGAACGTTCAATTACATGCCCTACTGCTGTTGAAGATATTCTAGAGTATGGATACACCCGTTTTTCACTGGGATCATCCTCTTTTAGTTTCTTTAGTGCTGCTTTTGTTTTATCATCTGCCATAATTATTCTCCTGGGTGACCCACACAATCAATAATATGTTGATAGCGATCATAGACATCGCTAAGATACAGTTTAGCATCTTTTCTTGCAATATACCTTAATGAAGGTTTGATAATTGCTCTTCTTGAGTTAGCAACACCAACACTTCCTTCATTACAACCAAGATAAATCTTAGGCATTTTTGTAAACCCAAATCCTTCCTTAACAACTTCAATGGATAATAATCTTCCATTGACAATATTTGGTTTTAATTCTGGAAGAACCACTTCTGCTTGTTCATCCGATGCAGGTTCGATAATGACTCCACAGGATTCATCTAGATTCTCACCAGCATTCAAAACTACTGGTGGGTTGTTTGTAGTAATAATACCTAACCATGTTGGGTTTTCAGTGAACACACCAAAAACTTTATCATAATCTGGATTACCATCATCATCAGTTGGAACTTCGGTGTTGGTTACAGATCCATCAAAATAAGGATATCCACCTCCACCGTTAATAACGATAACATCAGTCAATTTGCAATTGTTAACAATTGCTTTTAATCTTGCGTTTCTTCCATATCCAGCGTATGGAGTTACAGCAACTCTTGGTTCTCTACAAATACCTGGAACATTTCCTCCAGGATTAGTAATAACTACTCCAACAATAACTCCACTGCCACTAACAGCAGGGATTGCCCTAGGTCTATCATCACCCTGACCTTTACCATGTCCAGTAAAATGAATGGTTGGGAATGCAGGAATACGCTCTCTATTTGCTCTAGAGCAATCAAGAGTGCCGCTGACTACCTTACCATCAGGACCAATAATAGAACCACCGTTTAAACTACTGAAGAAAGAATCTTCACCATACAATCCAACGTTCAAATCATCTGGAAGACCACTAAAGGTTTCCATACGATTAAATAATGTCTCAATTGCATTGTCTGGTTTGTCTCCTTCTTTGGTGGAGAACTCACCAGTACCAAGGAAGCAGGAGAGGTTACCATCACAGAACTGTGCAATGAGTGCTCCAAGTTTTGCAACAAGAGAACCACCAAAATCACCAGCAACTTGAATGATCGAAACTGCATTCTTAATCATATCCAATGCAGTTTCAATTGCACCAGTAATTTCATTAACAATACCTTGGATAATATCACTAATTACACAGAGAGCAGCATTTAAAAGATTTTCAAGTAAACCAGAAACAATATCAAAAAGAAACTCAAGTAGTTTTTCAAATACTGTTTTAAATATACATTTAATAATCTCCCAAATAGTGTCCATCACCTTAGTAGTTGCCCAGATAACTTCTGGTTTCTTTTGAGGTGCTAATGTAAGGGCATCAGTTACTGGTTTAAGAATAAACTTTTCAAAATACTTTCTAAGTTCATCTAAGATTAACTGCTTTACACTACCTAACAATCCTTGAGCAACTGCACCAAGACGTGAAGTATATGTTGAGATAATTTCTAAAGAACTAGTAATATTACCAGTTGTTTTATCTACTAATGTAGATCCAAAATTCTCATTCCGTTCTGCATACTTAAACAAATCATTTAAAATTCTAGCGATGTCAGATTCTGGTCTAGGACCACATTTTGCATTGGCGACAGAGAGAGTTTGCTCTTCATCCTTAGATTGCCTTTCATCATTCTTACTTGCTTGACCTACATTACTACCTCTATTTGATGGTCCATGTTTTGCTTGACCATCTGCAGGTAAGTTATTCTGAATGGTCTCTGGACGATATGGTTCGAAATCATTGGATAGACCAGTTTGTCCTGGTTGATTTGCATAGTTTTGATTCTTCTTTTCAATAATACCCAATGCACCCATAACTATAGGTTGCTGAGCACTTTCTCCATCCAAAAATGTACCAAGAACCCAAGTTCCATTTAATAATCCATGGGTAGCACCAGAACCCCTTCTGCTGGGAGTTTCTGTAGTAGGCATCATCACATGTGCCCATGGCAATTCTTCAGGTTTAAGTTTACCACGTTCACGTTCGTGGTATCCCATAATCCTGACTTTGACTCTATTTGCCTCAGAGTAATCTACTAACTCTTCACCGATAATGTCAACATGACCATCACCTTCAACTTGTCCTATCCATAATCGATTACCCTGAGCACCAATCCAATGATTAGATTCTAACGTTTGCATTAATCTTCGTAAATTCTACATTCTGCTGCGTCTGGATTAGCGTCACAAAATAATTCTAAAGGTGTTGGATCATAAGTTTCGTTTGGATGGTTTTCATGATACGCTTCTAACTGTTCAAGCTCGTCTTCAATGTGACGACGACGTTGGGGTGAAAGTTGCGGATTAGATAGTTCTTCCCTATCTGCTTCAATATGCTGTTCGATGTTTTCCATATTATGCTCCGAATGAATCTCTTACTAATGTTAAGTTTGTTTTTAAAGTTGCCTCGGGATATGCGCCTGAGTAAATATGCCGTATACTACTTATAACATATTTACCACTATAAGTTTTATCTATTTTGCCATCGGCATCAGTAAACTCAATGTATACTACATTACCAGCACGTAAAGATAAATTTCCATAAACTTGACCAACTAAAACCTGACTGGTAAATACACCAAATCTAGAAACAGATTGTACAATCGTCTCCTTCATGTACATCTTATTTTTAGTTTTATCTTGATTTCCAGATTCTAAGAACAAATCATCATTATATGATATTGTCATGTTTCTCGTTGGAGATTTAGACAATACTTTTTTATATAGGTCAGGCAAGTCATCCTGCTTACCTAACTTTTGCCACTTTTTATAGTTATCTGCAATGTTATATTCTGCAGTATAAACCTCCATATTGACCAAATCTAAGAAGTCAACTTTACCTGAATAGAATCCTTTATCAAAGTTTTCAATTAAATCCAAATTCCTTACGAACTTAGGGTTTTTAAAGGAAGAAACTTCATCAACTCCTCCCTGTGTAGTTCCAGTTGTAAATCTGGCAACTTCTGTCGTTTGTTCGGCAAGAGAGTCAATGGAAACGAAATTGTACTTGTCATAATCCTCAAAGAAGAAATAACCTGCACTCACATCAGATCCACCACTCTTGGTGCTTTTAGAACTCTTACCGATATATTTGTTCCTTGCCCAAACCAATACTTCATATGGTTTTGAATTGGGAGGAACAAAGGTTAGAGTATTCATACTACCAGTAACATTTGTGGGTTTTTTAGACCCCAATTCTCCATTGATAACATCACCCAACAACGCATCACTCTTGACTGACTTGTATTGTTTTGATACTCGTTTCAGGTGATTGTTGATGGCATCTAACCTGCACAATTCTAGCACAAAGATCTTACCAGTGTCAACCACCTCTTTATCGTGGATCTCATAAACGTACAAAGGACCATTAGCAGATCCACCCGTAAATTCATACTTTACATTATTTGTTTTATCCTCTACAACTAACTCAATCTGTTCCAGACCAATCATACCCTGAGACAGAGAACTTGTAGTATCAACTATCTTCATAGTTACAGTAATATATTTCTGAAGGATACCTTCTGAATATTCAAAAGATAGAATACTTCCTCTATCAATAGAGAACTTTTTACCACTATGCAACTTTACAGATGCTTTCTTTATCTCAAAATTATTGACTAGTAATGGTTGATTCATTATTATAATCCTGGTTGACTTGCTTTGTTTTTAGAAGATTCCGAAGAAGATGAGGAATTGTTACTACTATTTAATTTAAATATATCCATCATCATTGACGCTGCTGCTGGAACAGCAGTTACTGGACTTGTCATTAATGATGCTTTTTGAGCGAGACCAAGTGTTTCCACTACCTGATCTTGGAATGTTTTTCCCTTTTCAATTGGTGGTTTTTGTGCAGGTGGTTTTAATGCATCATCACCAGATGGTGGTGGTGCTGGTGGAACCTCATTTTTATCTTTCTCAAGTGCTTTTAATGTCTTATCCCAACTTGTTAATGATTTATTCGTACCCACATTATCATAGAATCCTCTACCAGATGCATCTGTTGGAAGTGCTGCCCACTCCATAGAAAGATTCTTAGCAAAATCCTCTTTGCTCATCTTTCCAGATTTGAAATCTTGATATCCCCTTCTATCTAAAAGCATCTGGAAGATCTGATCTTGCCCTGCTTGATCAAACTTAAATGTTGTTGGATCAATACCTCTCGCTTTGAGCATATCCTTTGCTGATGCCATTTGAATCTGATAGCGACCCATAGCAAACTTATCACCCTTTTCAGCAGATAACTGGGCAATTGTTTTATCTAAAATACTTGCATCTTTAGCACCACCAACTAATTTGGTGTAATCATTTCCAGATTCTAATCCACCAATAAAACTCTTTAAATCATCACCACCAGCGGAACTACCACCGCCTCCAGCGCCACCTCCGCCACCGCCGCCAGCACTGTTGCCATTCTTATTATCTCCACCACCAAACATTCCCATAATAGCATCAAAGATATTCTTCTCTGCACCCAGTTCAACTCTAAAATTAGGTATACCTGCCGCTTTAGCAATTCCGCCAAACATATTGTTGATAAATTCTTTTGCTGGTCCTGGAATTAATGGAGCAAATGGACTAAGGATTTTGTTAGCAAGAGACAGTAATGTAATCGCACCTGCTTTTTGAGGTAACGTCACAACATCTAATAATGGTTTAGTTAATTTCTTAACTGCTGGATTTTGCGTTTCTGATTTTTGAATAGGAGCAAGTGGTTTCTTGTCTCCCTTGAAAAACTCACCACCAGTTGCTGCTGCCTTAAGAGGTAATGCTGGACCTTTGTAGTCATAATCACCAGGGATGCTGGTATCTGGTAGAGGGGTAGGCGCAGGTGCCTCTGGAGCGGGTGCAGGTGCCTCTGCAGGTGCCTCTGGAGCGGGTGCAGGTGCCTCAGGTATTTCTGGTGGTTGTTCCTCTGAAGGTGTTTCTTCTACAGGTGCTTCTGGTGGTTGTTCTTCCTCCTTATTAAAGAATGGAGAAACCGATCTAAGAATTAATGGTGCAAGTATGCCAGCAAGACCAGCATAGAACATTGTAGTAAGGAGACCTTGCTTCTTATCTTTCTTCTTCTTCTTTTTATCTTTATCTTTAGATTTACCCTTACCTTCAGTTTCTTCTTTAGGTTCTGCCTCTAATGCTGCTTCCCTCGCTTTACCCTTAAGCAGTTGAGTCAATTTAGCATCTGCACTCTTCTTAAACTCAAACCTCTCCTTATTAATCTTATAAAGATTAAATAATGCTTGTCGAGTTTCAATTACGTTTTGATATATCTCACTTAATGACTCACCAATACCCATCTCTGAGGGAGTAATTCTTGGCATTTTTCTGCCAAGTTTTTTACTCTTACCTCTAGTTCTTCTTCGCTTCTTAGCAGTTGGTTGTGGAAGTGGATCGTTCTTAACTTGCTCAATTAATTCATCTAACTTTGTACCAAGTTGATCAGGAACTTCAGATTCCCAATCTTCATCATTTTCAGGAGCAACTGTCTTTTTGGGTGGTTCCTTTGGTCCCTGAACAGGTGGTTCTGCAGGTCCCTGCATTGGATCAGGACCCTGAACAGGTGGTTCTACTGGACCAGCAGGTTTTGGATACTGATCTGGGTTGGCACTTTCTCTTGCCTTACGTCTTGCTTCTAATTCCTCTTGCTGCTTTCTTTTAAAATCCTCAAACGCCTGCTTCTGTTGTGCGATTAATTCATCAACAACATCCAATATCTGGTCAGATTTTTCTTCTAATTTCTTATCAAGTTTTTCCGTAACATCATCTACAAACTTATCTTCTGGTTTGTAGATTTGCGTCTCACCAGTAGTTGGTTCTTTCTTAGTAGGTTTAGTTTCTTTTTTGTTACTAGGTTTAACTATCTCTACAGGTATTACTTTATCTCTTTCTTCAGGAATTCCATAAAACTCCCTTAATATCATTCTAATATTCACAATGCCAGCAGTTTCCTTGCCAGTCATCAAATCACTTTCAATCTCATCATAATAATTTGGAAGTTCAGAAGGTGCTAACCACGTAGTTCTCGAAGCAATAAATCTCTTTGCTTTTTCTACTCCATCATTGGTGCGTGGAAACAAACCATAGGCAAGAACAATACCAACAGCAATCTCTCTATGTGCTGGTTTTGTAAATTTTTTAACTGCTGACTGTGGATAATTTGCCATTATTAGTTACCGAGAATATTATGCCCCCAAGCACCATAATACGAAGTCCCACCACCAAGAGTCAATCCATTCCCCATTGGCACTGGAACAGGAATAAGTTGAGGTTGTTGAGGTGTTGGAGTTAGTGATGGTAACAAGTTACCTAATGCAGGTTGTGGTTCTGGTCCTACTCCATTATTTAGAGACACTTTTGGTTTTGGATTAATCTTTTTATCGTCTGGAAGTGGGTGACTATTAACCCACTGACCAGGATCAACTTCAGATCCTTTTGCTCCAATTTCCCAGTGTAAATGAGGACCTTCAGAAACTCCAGTACTACCAACATTACCTAAAATTGCTCCCTGCTCAAATGTTTGTCCATTCTTAAGAGGGGATGGCGCAACCATGTGAGCAAATAAATGCTTTTGCTTATAAACAGAATCTTGCCATTCAATATAGTTACCATATCCTCCAGAATCAAAATCAACTTTAGTTACTTTCCCTGGAAGATATGCATATATTGGAGTTCCAGATGGTGCTGCTAAGTCATATCCTCTATGCTGTCTACCAAATCTTTCACCTTTTCCTGAAATAATTGAAATCCCTTTAGATTTAATATCAGTAGATGCAAATGGTGAATAATTTGTACTTAAACTTGCTCCCGATTTACCTGCATATTTAACACTTCCACTTTGCCCAGAAACTCTGCCAAATTCAGCGTTCTCTGGCATAGTGCCTGCAGCAGCGGGTGGAGTAAGCATGTTTGCAAAAAGTCCCAATCCCCCTGCAGCAGCACCTGCAGCATTATTTTTAAACCAATTAAATGCCTTTCCTACTGCTTCTTTAGCTGCCTTAATTTTATCCATGATGCCTCCTAAGATGTTCTTGAATCCATTAAGTACGGTATCAAAAATCTTATTGCCAACATCAACTTTTTTAAATTGACCTGATGTAGATTTACCTACATTTTCTTTTGGTAATGTTTTAAGTTTCGAAAGTTCTGGGATAGCAGATTGTGCTTCAGATTCAGTTCCTGTTGCTCTTAAATGCTCAGAAACTGCAGAATATAAATGAGAAGCACCAAAGGTTAATAATCCTAATGCTCCTGGTGCTCCTAAGAATGCAGCAAGTTTACTCTTAGGAACGATCCACTCCTTCTCACCCCCCTCACCCACAAGAACGAGTTGAGGTTTCTCTACTTCACCACCTTCGGCAAGTCCTTCTTTGGCAAGATCCCTACCAATAAGAGCACCATCAATTGCTAAAGATACTGCAGTACCAGCGCCAGGAACGGTGCCAGCAATGCCAGATGCAATCTCTCCAAGTGCTCCTATACCGTCACCCTTTAATGCACGCTCAATACCAAATCCAATACCAGCAATAATGCTAAGTCCTGGAATCTTCTTGGCAACTGCTTTACCTAATCCCTTTGCACCAACTTTGGCAAGTCCTTTTTTAGCAAGAGCACCAGAAAGTGGTTTGACTGCTTTACCTAATAACTTTTTGCCAGCACCTAACGCTACTTTACCAGCATTTGCAACTTTAGCGCCAGCACCACCAAGACCTTTACCGATCTTAGTCATAAGACCAGGGGACTTTGCTGCTTTAGTAGCAACTGATCCACCCTTAGCAAGTTGTATACCAGTGCCGACAATATCTTTTACTTGCCTTGCAGTGCTAAGAGCACCTTTTACTCCCCTAACACCTTTAAAGAATCCTTTTCTGACTGCACCCTTTACACCAGAAACTGCCATCCTGCCCAATTTCTGAGCAAAGCGTCTAGTTTGCCTAAATGGTCTACCTAATCTCCTAATAAACTTCTTCTTGAGATACTTAGCAACCCTTATTAATCTTCTACCCTTTCTGACTAATTTGATGCCACGCTTCCCAACAAGGCGTTTGATACCTCTCTTTATAGCATTGCCGAGGAGTCGTTTTAGATGTTTAAATCCTTTGGCAAGATAATCAAATATTGATCTATCTTCGTCCTTCTTTTCTTTCTTTTCTTCTTTCTCTTCCTTCTGTGTATCAGTTGCTTTCTTTCTTCTTGGAGCAACTAATCCCCTGTAATCTGCAATTAGTTCTTTAAATCTTCGCTTTTCATAGCGAAAGATCATTTCAGAAAGTTTTACATTAAGGACAGCAGTGTTCCTTAATCGTAAGGTTTCTTTATATAAAAGACCAGTAGGTACTAATTTAGTTTTTGGTTGTGGTTCAGCACCCTCTGCTGGATCTTCCTTTGCAGCATCAGACATCCCAGCAACTGGGTTAGAATCATAAATCGATCTTATGATGTCATTGTATTCGGATAGACCCAGTTGCTTGGAATTCATTGGTTACGCTGTTGTTCTAGTCGTTTCTTTTCCTCTTCCAGATATTGTCTCAATAACGCAACATAAATTTCTTTTTCCCAAGGAATTAAATTATCCAATTCAGTCAAACTATACTTATGGTGTTGCATTAACCCAAAGTTGACCCTGTAATAATTTTCTAGGGAATTTTGGAAGAGGGCTATGCGAAAAAATTTGATAATCCTTCGATAACGTATGGAGTTACTACTTCAGTATTGGGATTTTTAATATCAACAGTATGTCTCAGTGAAGGCATAGTATCAAAGAACTTTTGAATTTCAGCAAATTGCTTACTATTCATAGTTTCAACAAAAGAAGTGAATTCTTCTATGCTTGTGGTGCTTTCATCCCAAACGTCTTCATCGTTATAGATCTTTCTAATTGAAGATGCGACCAATCTAAAAGTATCATCAACACTCTCTTCTTTGACAGCAAAGGTGTCGATATTAGGATACTTCATTTCAATCCAAAGATCATCTGACAATTTAATTTGATTGCTGTGATCTTCAGGGAACTGCACCTTAATATCATCAATATTAATCCTTACAGGAACTTCAGTTTTACGATCATCTGGACAAGTTACTACCATCTCAATAATCTCACCAACAGATTTTGCTCTAATATTTAAGAACACATACTCAATATCAAAGGTAGCAAGGTCTTCAACTTTGAATCCCTTTGTAAGCACACACGCAGTAATAATTTCTTTAATTGCATTTGCAATTTCAATATCATCTTCAGATTCAAGTGCTAAAAGAAGAATCTTTTCCTCTTTTACAAAAAATGGTCTGTATTTGACTTTCTTTTTAGTAGAAGGAATTACCAATTCATACGTTGGTGTATTCAATGTAGGTAATGACATTAATTAAACTCCATATCATAGAAATATTTAGTATGGTTAAACTAAGATACTTCCTTCTAAAAGATCTTCCCAAGTAAATCCTTTTGATCCAGATCCGCTTGTTGTCGTTTTCATGTATTCGTAATAGAAAGAGGTCTGAAACTTGACTGGTTGATTAGGACCATTACTAAATGATATATTTGCCATAGTGTATGGAAATGCATTATATAATACCACCGTACTTACTGGTGTCATAGTATCTTTGGTAGAAAGATTAGGTTTTGTCCTATCTACTGTTCTATTTGGTTCTAACTTTTGAATAACAATATCAGCAGAATAATCATCATAATAATTATTGATTATATAATTTCTATCAGGATCTGTTCCAATTTCATTGAATAAGAAAATATACTCAGACCATGCCTGCATCACTTTAAATGGAAGATGTGTCATGTCCATTAAAAATGTTGCAGAAAATTCATTGAACACTTTTGTATGAGCATATCTAATATTAACACCAGGAACAATACCTTTCAAATCTCCAGTGGCAACACTAAATCCTGGAATATTAATTTCATCGCAAAGGAAACTCAACTTACCAGATGCATCTAATCTACTGAAATCATATGCACCAGGAGATCCCGAACCTTTAATACCTAGTGCATCAGACAGGGTTTTCCCGCTAACCCCACTGGATAATCTATTAGGAGGTAGAATAGAGAAGTGGTATTGATTTGAAGTTGCTAATCCAAAGTCACCAATAATATTAGATCGTATATCGTCGATTTTCATCTATATATTGATAGAGGATTTATTTATATTTAGCGACGTAATTATGGCATATTCTGGAAAGTACAGACCAACGTACCGAAAGAAGTATAAAGGTGATCCCACTAACGTCATATACAGGAGTTTGTGGGAACTAAAATTTATGAAGTATTGTGATCTGAACGAAAACGTCCTGGAGTGGGGTAGTGAAGAGATTGTCATCCCGTATATTTCTCCTATTGATAATAGGGTCCACCGCTATTTCCCAGATTTCTATGTCAGAGTACGAAGTAAAACTGGGAGGATTGAGAAACTTATTATCGAGATCAAGCCGCTTAAGCAAACAACGCCTCCCAAAAAACAACAGCGTCGTACAAAGAAGTATATAACTGAAGTTACCACATATGCGGTGAATGAAGCAAAATGGGAAGCAGCAAGAGAGTACTGTAAAGACAGAAAATGGGAATTTAAAATATTAACAGAGAAGGAGCTTAAGGTATGAGCATCATATCAAAAATAAAAGAGGAGGGTGCTAAAACAGCATCAACTCAAAGAACTGTTGCGTTCAATTACCTTTTTGATAATGCAAAGGATGATGTGATGCCTGGTAATTTTTACTTATTTGAATATAATCCAAAAACCAAAGCACAATTGAAGCATTGGGACAAATATCCCTTGGTTTTGATTCTAGATATGTATGATGATGGATTCATGGGAGCAAACTTCCATTATACTTCACCAAAAGAGAGAATGGTCCTTGCTCAAAAGTTTCTAAATAAAAGTGTCAGAATACCTATGAAGTTGGTACATAGGTATATTTTAAACAGAGCAGATAATTTATTTTTTGAAATCCCTGAGAAAGAACTGGTTGAATTTGCCGCTCTACCAATAGAACAATTTTACGATTCAAATAACAGATTCGTAAGTGCAAAAAAAGTACAATCACAAAAATAAATGGCATCTTTAAAATATCCAACCAGTACTACAACTACAGGATTGTATCTGCAATTTGCAGCATATGACTACAGTGTTGGGCAAGCAAATAGCATCAAATCAATCAGAGA
>Ga0181591_10001487_pt1 | contig 20120 bp, 17 predicted proteins | sample 071ome_33_FD_133757 | JGI IMG/M metagenome (GOLD analysis project Ga0181591, IMG submission 133757) | Coastal salt marsh microbial communities from the Groves Creek Marsh, Skidaway Island, Georgia - 071412AT metaG (megahit assembly) | ecosystem: Environmental > Aquatic > Marine > Intertidal...
ACCACGCCGCCATCGACCACGAGCTGATGGCCGCTCACGTAACGCGCTGCATCAGACTGAAGATACACCACCGCATTGACCACATCCTCGGCGGTGCCGAGCGTTTTTAGGGGCACGCCTTGGCTTCGTTTCTCTCTGATGGACTCGTTCGCAAAGAACGGGGCTGACATCCCGGCATCAATGAATCCTGGCGCAATCGCATTGACACGAATACCGAGCGGTCCCCACTCGATAGATTGAAGAACGGTGAGATTTTGAATCGCTGCTTTCGTTGCAGCGTAGAGGCCAACGTTAGGACCCGGCGTAATTGCATTAATCGAGGACATATTGATGATGCAGCCACCCCCTAGGGTTGCCATCCCCCTTGCCGCTTGCTGCGAACAAATGGCTGTGCCGAGGAGATTGACGTTGATCACCGCCTGCATATCGAGCGCCGATTGTTCTAGCAATGGGCCAAACCGGGCAATGCCTGCGTTGTTGACCAAGAGGTCAACAGGACCAAACGCGTCAAACGCCTCAGCAACCGCCTCTGGGCTGGCCACATCAGCCGGCAAGGCTTTGGCATTCAGCCGTTCAGCCACCGAAGTCACACCTGCTTCATCCTGGTCAAGAAGGCCTAAAACATATCCCTCCTTCGCGAGTCGTTCTGCGATCGCCGCACCAAGACCGGTACCTGCGCCGGTTACGATTGCCTTCATGTCATCACCTTCTTTGAATCACCGCGGCACGACCGGGCTCAAACTTCACGGGGTAGGATGCCCAATTAGATCTCGTTGTGTCCCGCATTCGCTCAGCATTTCGACTGGGATCCCGCACCATACCCTGGGCCACCCAATGTTTCAGCATCCGTGTGATCACCCCAATTTGGGCTGGGTCTCCCGGCCGCTTCTCAGTCCTCACAAGACCCGCAGCAATTTCACGACCCGGGCAACTGTGATGTCCTGCACCAAAGCTCAGTCCCGAAAACGATCTTAAGTGGCGAACAGGCCGATCGGGCCAGAATATCGCTGCATGCGTGCCAAAGACCTCTGGATCCTGATTGATCGAGAGCAGATCAATTTCCAATTGATCCCCATGGAGCTCTCGAATCATCACGGGGCTGGCAGGATGCAATCGCAACGCCTCCATCACACATCGCTGGGCCCAGAGCGGCTCTTCGATAAAACGTAATCGCTGCGCCTCGTTCGCTTCAAGCCATGACGCCAACTCATGAAACACGTGGACGGCAGCGTTTGACGTGCTGAAAAGCGAGGCCTGAAGGAAAAAAGCGGCTTCCTTCACACACAGAGCGCGATCCAAATGCCCGTCGACCCAAGCCGCTTTCAACATCGGAAGCAAGGTGTGAGACTCGCGTGTCGGGCTGGCCGCATCAAAGGCGGGGTCAAAGTAATCTGCTCTGAATCGCTCCAACGCATCATCCAGCGCGCGGTTAAGCGCTTCTTCATGCTGCGCGGACTGCGCTGCCGTGGCAGACACGCTGAACACCGATACCCATTCGAGCAATGCAGGATCAAACGTTAAATCACCCAGACCCAACATCCTTGAGCTGACATGGAACATCACCGTTTCAGTGCAACTCGGCAGGTCCAGTGAGGATTTTCCGCACCAGTCATGGTCCAGTTGGGGCAGTAGCACTTCGGCTAACCACGATTCTATGGCCTGGCAGGATGTCCGTCTGAACAATGGTGACATCAATCGCTTACGCTCACGATGCCGGTCTCCTTCCAAATTTAGAATGACGTTAGCCATCAAGGCTGGACAACGTCGGTACATGGCTTGATGAGCGTCCCTTTTAAGTAGCAAGGGCAACGCATCTGCATAGGAAGTTAGAACTTGTGGCATGGCTAAGTGATGGGCTGCCGAACAACCGGGTAGGTCAACCAAGTGTCTCGTTTGGATTGGGGATCTTTGGTCCCTGGTTGATCGGCATCTGGGCGGAGGCCTGCAGCCAACAGCTCTTTTAATATCACCGACATCGAGCCAAATTGGTGCTGCATTTCATCTACAGACTGTCCGTCTCGCAAAATCGTTCCCGCAACCAGGTTCAATCCGATGCACACATGCATACCCAGCCCGAACGAGAGTCCGGAGGGATTCAGTGCGGCAGGTCGGGGACGATAGGGTTCAAATTCTGCTGCATTTTCGCCAAACACAGACGGATCTCGATTCGCGGTCTCGAGCTCAATAATGACCTGATCACCCGCTTCAATGCGCGTTCCATCGGCCAGTTCAATCGGCTCGAGAGCCACCCGCCACGCCTCCGGACTCGAAGGATGAAGTCTTAAACTCTCGTGAGCGCATCGCTGCAGGGTGATCGGATCCTCCACTAGCGCCGTCACGCTGCGACCCGTTTTGGCAAGCCAACGATGAATTTCATGAAATGCGTGAACAATCGAATGAACCGAAGTGTGGGCACTGGCGAGGTAGAAAAAAGCGATCTCGCGCAGCAACGCTTCATCATCCATGGCCAGTTCGTCTTGGTGCCTGAGTAGCAAGGAGAGGACGTCATCTTGCACGCTTGCATCGGTCCTGGACATTTCGGCCAGCCGGCGAGCCTTCGACGGCTGCAAAAACTGAGCATTAAATTCGCTCATCGCCGCTTTGATATCGCTTTCTATCGCGTCACGCTGATCACCCGTATATTGACCTAGGGTTGCGGCTTGACCGAGTCGCACAAGCAGATGGCTCAAGTGGCTCGACTCGTCTTCCGTGCCTGTTTGACGATCGATGCCAGCAAACAACAAGGACACCTTCAGCATTAAGTCATAGGCTAGTGTCTTCAACTCCAGAGCGGGTCGAACCGATGCATCCATCAAGGCTTCGCTCATGAACTGAGGTAACACCTCCAATTCCAACCGACGAAAATAGGCTCGCCGAAAGAGTTGGCCCTCAACGCGCCGCCGGGTTTTATGCGCGACGCCATGGAGATTAACTAAAACATCCCGCATTAGGATCGCCCCATCGTCATACAGTGCCTGACGTAGCGCTGGATGTTTTAACGCCTCTTCACAAAGCTGATAGGTCTGAATGCGAAGGGTGCTCACAGCGGCCCCAAGGCTTGCTCAGCTCGCTGACGGGTCAACACTTCGGATGAAAACTCACTCACTCGCCAGCCGGGAATCGACCATGTGTCAGGCAACGGTTGAGTACAATCGACCCACCGGCCATCTTTCATGATGTGACGGATTGTGCCCGGCCGGCCCAGGCAATCGAGATCTGACAACACATCCCCTTCGACGCAGATCAGATCAGCCAAATAGCCTTTGGCCAAGACACCCAACTGACCTTGCGCGCGTAAGGCGATGGCGCCATGCTGCGTCGCGCTTTGAATCGCTTCAAGCGCACTCATCCCTAAAACCGCCTCTAGAATCTTCAATTCACGGTAATGCCAATGCCCATAAGGCGTGAGCGAGAACCCGCTCTCACTGCCCGACAAAATGGGTATGCCGGCTTTGAAAACCTCGGTGAGTGGGCCGGCGCTTTGAACGATTTCCTCTCGAAAGATCGCTTGCAACGTCGAATCTGCACCAATCGCTTCGCCGTAGTCAGCAAGGTTGGCTTGAAAGGTGAAGGTAGGCACCAGAGGAACTTTATGGTCAATCACCGCTTGAACAGCCGTTTCGTCCATGTAAGTGGCGTGGAGAATCATGTCGAATCCAGCGATGGCTGCATCTCGGGTGCTCGACGCATTCCGGCAATGTCCAACCACGGGCACGCCGAGTTGGTGAGCGGTATCGCATATGAGTTTCAGTTCATCGAGTTGCCAAGTTTGAATTTCACCCACCTGTCCGTGGGGTCTGATCGGCATACCGCTCACATGAACTTTGATCCAATCGACGCCGGCTTTCACCTGCCGGTGAATTTCCGTCACGATTTCGTCTTTCGTATGAACAATCATGCCGTAGCCACGCCGCCCTCTGTCCGGCAATAGACGACTGGCCGTGCCTCCCACACAATTAATGAGTACGTTGCCCCCCGTGGTCATGCGCGGTCCTGTCACAACACCCGCTTCAATGGCATCCCGTAAATCTATGCCCGCATCAAAAATGCAGTCCGCATCAAACAGTGAGGTAAATCCCGCGCGTAAGACTTTTTGAGCGTTGACTGAAGCAACCAGCGCAGCGAGGCCCTCTCGTCGATGAAAAAAGAGCTCGTCATTCGTCTGAGGCTCATCAAAGGTGATGTGGCAATGGCTATCGATCAACCCGGGCATGACCGTGAGCCCACCGAGGTCAAGGGTCGATGTCTCTGGCGACAGCAGGCCGCTCATCGATGACAACTCGCCTACGCCAAGAATGACATTGTCTCGAATCGCGATCGCACCATGGATCGGCGCAGCACCCTGTCCATCAATGATGTTCGCGTTCGTGAGCAAAATTTCAGAGTGTGTCGCCATAACGTATCTCATTGCCCGTGCGAGCGGTTGCGCCTCAGCGGGACAAACAGTTTGGATTTAAGGCTTGAAGGAGCGGCTCCTGGGCACGCTCAGAGCCGAACAACGCCGCAGCTAAAATTGCTTGATGGTCTGTTGGCCGGCTGCTAGGTTTTTACAACGCCTCCAGCAAAAGTTAAAGAGAATTCAAAGCCTATGAAGCTCAAAGTCAATGAACAGATTCATGAGGTCCAAGTCACTGATGACACGCCACTACTGTGGGTGCTTCGGGATCATCTAGGACTCACGGGCACAAAGTATGGTTGCGGCTCGGGGCTCTGCGGCGCGTGCACCGTCCACATTGATGGTGAGCCGGCCCGGTCCTGTCTGATGCCAGTGGGCAGCTTGAAGGACCAAGCCATCACCACCATTGAGCACCTTGCGGGTAAGGCAGGCGCCTTGACCCACGTCCAGCAAGCCTGGCTGGACGTTGATGTTGCCCAATGTGGGTACTGTCAGTCTGGCCAAGTGATGGCCGCCGAAGCCTTGCTGGCGAAGATCCCCAAACCTAACGATGCTGAGATCGATGCGGCGATGCAGGGTCACGTTTGCCGCTGCGGCACCTACGAGCGCATACGCGAGGCGATTCATCTAGCAGCGACGTTGGGTGCGAAGCGGGAGGTATCCGCATGAACTCATTCACTCGACGATCTTTCCTTCAATCCTCATCGATCTCTGCGGGTGCGCTGTTGGTCGGCTTTCAGTTGCCCCTGATCTCCAAAGCTGCTTCGAGCGCGTCTAGCAATGCCGAAAACAGCGCGCTGTTGACCGACGCGTTCATTCGAATCAATCCAGACAACAGTACCACGATCTTGATGAATCATGCGGAATTTGGGAATGGTGCTTACACCAGCCTGGCCATGATGGTGGCTGAAGAGTTAGAGCTGGATTGGGAATCTATTCGCCTTGAGAGCGCGCCGACCGAGCCGCAATACTACAGCCCGTTGTTTGGCGAGTATTTGACCGCTGGTTCAGTTTCAACCGCTAGCGCCTACCTGCCGATGCGCACCGCTGGCGCAAAGACCAAAGCGCTGCTTCTCTCCGCTGCGGCGCACTTTTTCAATGTTGATGGAAGTGAGCTGACGTTCGCCCAATCTCAGATCAGCACCTCCGATGGACGCTCAACCACCTACGCGGCGCTGATTCCAGTCATCCAGACCTTGGGTCTGAAACCGCCTGAGCAGGTCGAGCTCAAATCAAAGGATGCGTTTCAAAAGCTGGGTCAACCCACCAAGCGAATCGAGGGCCGGGCAAAAGTTACCGGGGAGGCCATCTTCGGCATCGATGTTAAACGCCCAAATATGCTGTATGGGTCCATCAAGCGACCGAATGTGTTTAAAAGCAAGGTAAAAAGTTTCGACGCGCGAGCCGCACTGGCGGTCCCTGGCGTCGTTAAAGTAAAGGCGATCGATGCAGGCGTTGTCGCACTGGCTCATGACTACTGGACCGCACAAAAGGCCGCACGACTGATCGATGTCACCTGGGATGAGGGGGACGGCGCGAGCTTATCCACCGAGGCCTTTTTTAATGACTATCGGGCGCTGAGCCAAACCCCTGGGCTTCTGGCGGAGGACATTGGCAACGCCGAACAAATCTTGGGGCAGGCAAAGGACGTCGTCGAGGCCGTGTACGAGATGCCTTATCTTGCTCACGCCACCATGGAACCTATGAATTGCACAGCCGAGGTCACAGACACTCAGTGCAACATTTGGGTGGGCACCCAGTATCAAAGCAATGACCGAACGCTTGCGGCGAAGGCACTCGGCTTTGATGAATCACAAGTGGTGATTCATCGAACGCTGATGGGCGGTAGCTTCGGTCGGCGCGCCAGCAAGACCGCGGATTATGTTGTTGAAGCCGTTCAAGCGGCCGAGGGCGAGGGGCGCCCGGTTCAAATCATCTGGTCGCGAGAAGAAGATATCCGCCAGGGTGGACACTATCGTCCCTTGTTCGTTCACCGTCTCAAAGGCTGCGTCGACGACAGCGGCTTTCCCCTTGCTTGGCATCAACGTGTTGTGGGGCAGTCCATCATGCAACACACAAAGCATGACCCTGCTTATATGGTGAGAGGAATGGATATCTACTCACTGGATGGTTGCCTTCAAGAGCCCTTTGGCGTCTTTCCCTACGGCACTTCGTACCAAATTCCCCATCACCGGATCGAGAGCCACAATCCACCCAAAGTCGGTGTGTATCCCCACGAGTGGCGAGCCGTGGGACACACTCACACCGGCATGGCTTACGAGTGCTTTCTCGACGAATTAGCGCATCAAGGCGGCCAAGACCCCATGGATGTCAGGCTAAAACTTTGCGCTGAACATCCTCGCATGCGGCCGCTCCTGGATAAATTGCGCGAGGTATCAGATTGGGATGCGCCAATGACGGCAGGCCGAGGACGCGGCATGGCTGCTCGTATCTATTCAGTCTCGCCCATCGCTAATGCGGTCGAAGTCACGGTCGCTGATGATGGCACCTATACCGTTGACCGCATTGTTTGCGTGGTCGATTGCGGCTTTGCGGTCAACCCGCTCGGTGTCGAATCTCAGATCCATGGCGGTATCATGCTCGGACTCAACGCGGTCGCGTTTGGCGCGATTGATATCAATGAAGGGCAAGTCAAACAGAGCAATTTCCACGATTATCTACCCCTTCGGTTTCATCAAATGCCCAAGGTCGAAGTTCATATCATGCCTTCAGATGCACCACCGACCGGCGTTGGCGAGCAATCAACCACGGCAATCGGACCAGCTGTCGCCAATGCAATATTCAATGCCACGGGAGACCGAGTGAGACAATTCCCGCTCGCTCGACAGGGTTACGTCTTGAAGAGTTAATCGCGCGGCTGAGACGCGGGCTTAAATCGAGAATCTGGGATTAGAAGGGATGGGTCGTCTGGGCGCGCTTCTCGCGCAAGTCCGAGAACCAAGATCCTGGCCTGACGAGCCCTTCGGACAGTAGCGAGTATCAGCGCAATTTCGCCGGACGACAGGGTCTTGCAGGGCAGGGAGAGGCCTCCGGCCGCTCGTTTCGATTCTCCGATTAAGTGGTATGCTCCGGACTCTCGCTGGATCTCAACATAAATCCGTCTTATGCCCGACGCTCAAACGCCGCCAATCGCTTCCTCCGCCGATAAACTGGCGGCCCTGGCTGCCTTGAGCGATGGCTTTCTTAGACTGCAACGCGGTATCGAGCGCGAAACGCTAAGAACCGATGGGCACAGCAAGCTCAGTTTAACGCCTCACCCATCAGCCCTGGGACATAAACTGACGCATCCCTCGATTACCACAGATTTCTCCGAGTCTCAGCTCGAACTGATCACCCCAGTTCACCAAACCGTCGACACGCTGCTACAGGACTTAAGGTCAACCCATCTATTTGTCGCACGGGCAATCGGTCATGAACGTCTATGGGCTGGTTCGATGCCTTGCGTATTGCCGGCAGAATCCATGATCCCGCTTGCAGACTATGGAAATTCGAATCTTGGACGATTGAAGAAGACCTATCGTCACGGTTTGGGCATGCGATACAACCGCATCATGCAAACCATTTGCGCAGTGCACTACAATTTTTCGCTCCCCCAAGACGCTTGGGATGCCCTTAAGCAAGTAGAGGGCAGCGAGGAGTCTGAACGGGAATACATCGCTCGGCGCTACTTTGACCTGATGCGTAACTTCAGGCGCTGGTCTTGGCTGCCCTTGTACCTCTTCGGAGCCTCACCTGCAGTGGACCGCTCATTCTTGAAGGACAGTGAGACGTCGCTCTTTGAGCGTCTAGATGACGACACCTTTTACTTGCCCTTCGCGACCAGCTTGCGCTCGGGAGATCTTGGTTATCAGAGTCATATCCAGTCTGAACAAATCAATATCTGCTACAACAGCCTCTTGGATTACACCGACACGCTAAGAGACGCCATCACCACGCCGCACGAACCCTATGAGTCCTTAAGTCAGCGCGAGGGCAGATTTGCTCAGATCAGCACGCACATTTTGCAATCTGAAGCAGAGTTCTACACCACCGTGCGAGCCAAAGCTGCAGCACCCTCGGGTGACAACTTTATTGAGTACTTGAGAACTCACGGCCCCGATTACATTGAAGTGCGGTTACTGGACGTGAACCCTTTTCTGGATATCGGCATTAACGCGGAGCAAATTCACTTCCTCGATTTGTTCCTCATGCACTGCCTTTTAAGCGATAGCCCACCCCACGATCCGGCGCGATGCAGCGAAGTGCAGACCAATTTCAAGCACACCGTGAGAGAGGGTCGGCGAGCCGACGCTACCCTTCAAAACGAGCGCCACTCTGTTCGTCTGAAAGATTGGGCCAACACAATTCTTGACGACTTAGCCCCACTTGCCGCCTTTATGGATCGTGCAAATCACGGCCAAGATTATGCGGTAGCGCTGAGCACCATGCGGCATCGGATCGAGAATCCGGACGCCACGCCCAGCGGCAAACTTCTGCAAACATTGAGTCATGAAGGGCAGTCTCTTCGAGCGTTCATTACAGAGCAAAGCGAACACTTCCACAGAGGCTGGCTGGAAAGCGACTGGTCTGCCGTCGATCAATCTCTCTTTGAAAAAGAAGCCCTCGACTCCATCGCAGCGGCTGAGGCCTACAAGCCAACCGATGATGACGCGTTCGAGCACTATCTCAATGACTTTGTCAGCGGCTATCAGCACCGGTCGTGAATCATCTTGCCCATCTCGCGCTGGCTGGAGACGATGACGGTCTTCTCGTCGGCGGTTTCCTAGGCGATTTTGTTAAGGGCCGATTGCGGGGCGAGCGACGAGTCGAAGTCGAGCGGGGGATTCGTCTACATAGACACATCGATCATTTCACCGACCACCACCCAACCGTTACCGCGTTAAGGCAAGGGTTTCCTCAAGAGACCCGACGAGTTGCAGGTATTGCGCTCGACTTAATGTTCGATCATCAACTCGCCGTCGCGTTCGAAACGTTTTATCCAGAGCCCCTCGGCACATTTGAACAGACAACCTTCACACGATTACTGAACCCTAAGCACCTTGCGGATTATCCCGAGGTTGCGCTCGCCCAGTGTCGGGCAATGTCTCAAAGGTCTAGCCTCCAAAGGACTGCAGATTCAGATTTCGTTCGTCGCAGCCTGACTTGGATACGCACCCGGCTGCACCAGGGTGAGACCCTGCTCACGGACAGCATCATCGAACAGATTCACGACCTAGAACCCGTTATACTTCCCCACTTCGTAAGCTTCTATACGGAGCTAACGGCAGAAGTTGGTCGAACCATTCGTACCTTTTCACAAGAGGCATCGAACAACATCCCTTGAGGTTAGGCCGCACAATGCCAAAGGAATTCGTCATGGTTGATAGATTGTTCGCGCTGAGCCCAAGAAGCCTTCATCTCCTGCTCTTTTTCGCCTCAATGAGCTTTATCGCCATTGCGCTCGTGATGGAGCATTGGCTCGAACTCGAACCTTGTCCCTTGTGCATTCTTCAAAGGGTTGGCGTCATTGCGCTGGGCATGGTGGCGCTCGCGGGCGCCGTTCACAACCCAGGGGTGCTTGGCCATAAGATCTACAGCAGCCTCGGCATCATCGCGGGCCTCTCAACGATGGGTATTGCTGCGCGGCAATTATGGTTGCAAAGCCTGCCCCCTGATCAAGTACCCGCTTGTGGACCAAGCCTAGATTATTTGATGGATGTTTTTCCTCTGATGGACGTACTGCAAATGATTCTTTCAGGCGATGGCAGTTGTGCGGAAGTCAGCTGGCAATGGCTAGGCATCAGTATCCCAGGCTGGGTCGTGATTGGCTGTTTGCCGCTTTTAGCGCTGCAATGGCTCATCTTGCGCCGCCGGACTCCGTAAGCCCTCACGTTCGTCGCTCCACGCTATGCTATCGCTGCAGCACCTCTCGCTTCGAAGACACGGCAAGTTGCTGATTGAGCAAGCCAACTTTACGATTTATTCAGGCTATAAAGTCGGTTTAGTCGGCGCCAACGGATCCGGGAAGACCAGCTTATTCAAATTGATCCTCGGTGAACTAGAGGCCGATCAAGGGCGACTAGAATTCCCTCCGGCGACACGAATCGCACACATGGCCCAAGAGGTTCGTGCCTCATCGTTAGCCGCGGTTGCGTATGTTCTGGAGGGCGATACAGCCCTTTCGAAGGTGATGGCCGACATTCAAGCGGCTGAGGCACACAATCAATTCGACCAAATCAGTGCGCTCTATGAACACTACGCGGATTTGGACGGATACACCGCTCGGTCGCGCGCCGAGCAACTTCTACTGGGGCTCGGGTTTCAAACCACCGACTTTGAACAGCCCTTATCCTCTTTCTCCGGCGGCTGGCGCGTGAGGCTCAATCTCGCGCGAACTTTGATGGCGCCAAGTGATCTGCTGTTGCTTGATGAGCCAACCAATCACTTGGACCTGGACGCAATCTTCTGGCTTTCGGATTGGCTCAAGCGGTTTGAAGGGACCTTGATCATTATTTCTCACGATCGTGATTTCTTAGATGACTGCACCAGTCACACGGCGTTCCTTCATGATCAAAAACTAGGGCTCCATAGCGGTAATTATTCAACCTTTGAACAAGTCAGAGCCCTTCAGCTCGAAGACCAAGCAAAACAGTACGACAAACAACAGCGAGCCATCGCGCACATGGCGGATTATGTTCGCAGATTTCGCTATAAAGCCACCAAAGCGAAGCAAGCGCAGAGCCGCTTGAAAGCGATTGAGCGCTTGGTCAAGGTCGCCCCGGTTCACGAGGCATCGCCTTTCCGTTTTGAGTTCCCCCATGCCGACAAAGTGTCAGATCCGCTCTTACGCCTTGATGACGTGAGCATTGGCTACGATCAACCGTTGGTCGAACGAATCCGCTTCAATTTGTCGCCCGGGGACCGAATCGGATTACTCGGTGTCAACGGCGCGGGAAAAACAACGCTCATTAAGTCTCTGATTGGCATCCTGCCGCTGCTTAAAGGCGAGCGGCTCGTGGGTCATCATTTGCAGGTAGGCTACTTTTCACAGCACCAAGTGGATGACTTAGACCTAGATCGTTCACCGCTGTCGCAGCTTCAGGATTTAATGCCGTCCGCTGACGAACTCACCTTGAGGAAGTTTCTGGGCGGCTTTAATTTCCAGGGTGATCGAGTCCACGAGAAGCCAAAAGCATTCTCGGGCGGTGAAAAGGCCCGTCTGGCGCTGGCGTTGGTTGCCTTCCTCAAGCCGAATGTGCTGCTGTTTGATGAACCCACCAATCACTTGGACATGGACATGCGACAAGCGCTAGCCAATGCCATGAATGCTTTTCCTGGCGCCATCTTATTAATTTCCCACGATCGCTTTTTGCTGAAAAGCACGGTCGAAGAATTCGTAAAAATTGAGCAAGGTGCGCTGATCCCATTCGAGCACGACCTGGATGATTATCGAAATTTATTGTCGAACCCCTCTGCGCCCAAAGCGGAACCCGCCGCCGAGGCGATCCCCTCAAAGCCGGAATTAAAAACTGATCATCGACAAGCGAGACAACTGCAAACAAGGATGAATACGCTCATGAACCGTATCGATCGTTTATCCGCCAAGCTCAAGGACATCGAGGCAGCGCTGGCGGATCCGGATTTGTATGCCCGTGCTGATCATCCTGACCTTCAGCAATTGCTCAGAAGTCAACTGGGGTTAATTGAGGACATTGAATCCAAGGAGCAGGAGTGGCTTGGCTTATCACAGCAACTCGAGATGATCGAGGCAAGCTGAAGGTCAAACGCGACTCGGATCCCTGCACTATAATGGGTTCGGTTCTACCTCAAAGGAAAGCAACATGCGAGCGTATCCGGCCTCTCGGCCACGGCGACTTCGTCGAACAGATTCCAGCCGCCGCCTCGTCAGAGAGACTTTGCTGACGCCCTCTGATCTTATCTACCCGGTTTTTTTGATAGAGGGTGAGAATACCCGAGAGCCAGTGGCATCGATGCCAAAGGTTTCTCGTCTAACGATTGATTTATTTCTCGAAGAAGCTGCAGCGTGTGCTGACTTGGGTATTCCGGTGATGGCGATTTTCCCCGTCGTTCCAGCGGACAAAAAAGATCTGGAGGGTCGGGAAGCCCACAACCCGGCGGGTCTCGCTCAACGGGCGATCGCTGCGCTCAAAGCACAACACATTAACATTTCTGTCATGGCGGACGTTGCGCTGGACCCTTTTACCAGTCATGGCCAAGACGGTGTCATCGATGAGCACGGGTATGTTCAAAATGATGTGACCATTGACGTTTTAGTCAAGCAAGCCCTGTCTCAAGCGGAAGCAGGCGTTGATATCGTAGCCCCATCAGACATGATGGACGGTCGTATTGGCGCCATTCGAGACGCGCTCGAGTCAGCAGGGCATATCCACACGCAGATCATGGCTTACTCTGCGAAGTACGCCTCCGCTTATTACGGTCCCTTTCGAGACGCCGTAGGTTCTGCAACTCAGTTGGGTAAGGGCAGTAAAGAAACCTATCAGATGGATCCGGCGAACGCGCTTGAGGCTCTTCAGGAAGTGGCCCTAGATATCCAAGAAGGCGCAGATATGGTGATGGTCAAGCCGGGCATGCCCTACCTTGATATCTTGCACCGAGTGAAGTCTAAGTTCGGGCTTCCAACGATGGTCTATCAAGTCAGTGGAGAGTATGCGATGCATCAGGGCGCGATTGACCAGGGTTGGTTGAGCGAAGCTGTGATCCTAGAGGGCCTCACAGGCATGAAGCGGGCGGGCGCGGACGGGATTCTCACTTACTTCGCAAAGCGCGCTGCCATCGAGTTAAAAAATGGCTAATCTCAGGCGTTTGCGATTGTTCCTTTCAGGCATTGCGCCTAAACTAGCGCCCATCCCTTTTATCCAACATTTGGAGTCTTCTTATGGCAGATATTGGTCACGTCACAGACGATAGTTTTGAGAGCGATGTGCTCAATTCCGACTTACCCGTGCTGGTTGATTATTGGGCCGAATGGTGTGGGCCCTGCAAAGTGATTGCTCCGGTTCTTGAGGAAATCGCCGCTGAGTACGATGGTCGGATGAAAGTGTGCAAGCTCGATATCGATGCCAATGGAGAGACGCCACCTAAATATGGGATCCGTGGCATCCCAACCTTGATGCTATTCAAAAACGGCAATGTCGAAGCCACAAAAGTAGGCGCTCTATCAAAGTCGCAACTCACAGCCTTTCTCGATAGCAACATCTAAACCAAGCCTCTGGCTCGCGGTCCGTATAGCATCGGCTCTCAAAAAGAGGCGGAGCGCGAGTCAGCTATAAAAAAAGAGTTGACTTTTAACCTCGAACCTTGCATTTTCCCGCCTGTAGCCACGCGACACCGGCTGCCACCCGCGTGAATTATTGATCATCCCCGCACTGAACTCATCAACGCGACGTCGTCGTTGCGCTCCGACCAATCTATCTTTTAAAGATCAACCTATGAATTTGACTGACCTAAAAAACAAGCCGATTCCCGAACTCCTCAACATAGCCCAAGAGATGGGACTCGAGAACCTCGGCCGTTCTCGCAAGCAAGAAATCATTGCGAGCGTGCTCCGAAAACACGCCAAGAGCGGTGAAGACATCTATGGCGACGGCACGCTTGAGATCCTCCAAGACGGTTTTGGATTTCTGCGCTCACCTGACTCCTCTTACCTTGCGGGGCCAGATGACATTTATGTTTCACCCAGTCAAATACGTCGTTTCAATTTACGTACCGGTGACTCGATTTCCGGCAAGATCCGCCCGCCAAAAGACAGTGAGCGATACTTTGCGTTGCTCAAAGTGGATCAGATTAATTTCGCAGATCCTTCGGAATCGAAGAACAAGATTCTCTTCGAGAACCTGACTCCGCTGTTCCCCGACCAGCCGCTGACTTTAGAGGGCGGAAATGGCAGTACCGAGGATCTTACTGCGCGCATCATTGATCTCTCCGCACCTATTGGTAAGGGCCAACGAGGCTTAATCGTCTCGCCTCCAAAGGCGGGTAAAACCCTCATCCTGCAGAACATCGCCCAATCGATTATGCGCAACAACCCGGAAACCCATCTGATCGTGCTTCTCATCGATGAGCGCCCAGAAGAAGTGACCGAGATGCAGCGCAGCGTGCGTGGCGAGGTGGTTGCATCCACCTTCGATGAGCCACCATCAAGGCACGTTCAAGTGAGCGAAATGGTGATTGAGAAGGCCAAGCGGCTCGTCGAGCACAAAACCGACGTGGTGATCTTGCTGGACTCAATCACCAGGCTGGCGCGCGCCTACAACACGGTCATTCCAGCATCAGGCAAGGTGCTCACGGGTGGCGTTGATGCCCATGCACTCGAGCGACCTAAGCGATTCTTTGGTGCCGCGAGAAATATAGAAGAGGGCGGCAGCCTCACGATCATTGCCACCTGTTTGATCGATACGGGTTCCAAGATGGACGAAGTGATCTACGAGGAGTTCAAGGGCACCGGCAATATGGAACTGCATCTCGAGCGCAAGATCGCTGAAAAAAGGGTGTACCCGGCGATCAATATTCGACGTTCGGGTACTCGACGCGAGGACCTGCTCATGTCTGAAGAGGAGCTCCAAAAGGTTTGGATTCTCAGAAAGATTCTTCACGAAATGGATGACCTTGCAGCAATCGAGTTCTTGCTCGGCAAAATGAAGAAGACCAAAACCAATGAGGAATTCTTTGCTTCTATGAAGCGAAGCTAGTCAAAGTTCTCAACATGGCAGAAACCTGGTCCTGTCGCGTCATCGAGCATGACTTTTTCGATGCGGGCGTCCGTCGTCTTGTGCTCAGCAAGCCCAGTCTTGCAATTGATTTTTTCGCCGGGCAGTACTTACAGCTCGTCATCAGTGACCGGCGTTTCCCGTTTTCGATTGCCAATGCGCCCGGCGGTGAGACCCTCGAACTTCATATCAAACCAACGCCTGGTTCGAGCGATTCTGCGCTGGTTGAAGGCTATCTGGACCAACGTCCATCTTCGATTGATATCACCTATCCTGAGGGCGCCTGTTTTATTTCAAAAACACCTGATAGACCCCTCATTCTGATCGCTGCTGCAACAGGCATCACACAGATGAAAAGCATCTGTGATTGGGTTATGCAGCAATCTGAGAGCCAGTCTTTATCTATTTTTTGGGGGACTCTCACACCCGAAGAGCTCTACCTCTCCGGTTATTTCGAGGCGCTTGCGCTCAGGCATTCGAACGTTCGCTATTACCCCGTGATCAGTGAGCCGCATGATCATTGGGTGGGCCGAAAGGGGCTCGTCGTTGATGCTGTGATAGATGAATGCGAGGCTATCGAGGAGGCTGAGATCTTCATATCAGGCAGCCCTGCCATGGTTTATGGAACACTTGATCGTCTGCTCACAGTAGGCGTGTTAGAAGCTCGTGTTCACGCTGACGTTTTCGACTACGCGCCAAGGCGTTAAAGCCTTATACCAGCGCCTCTAGCATTCGAGCGACGACTTGTCCTTGGCCTGACTGGGAAGCCAAGACCAACATCCGATGCCTTAAAAGTCGACTTTCTACTCGCGATGCCAAATCAACATAAGCTTGCAAGCTTGCTTCTGGATCTAGCGCCTCCATCCTCGCAGCGTCAAGAAGACGTAATGCGTCTTCATTACTGGCCTTGCTCCTTAATTTCTTGAGCGGCCTATCAAATTGCTCCGGATGCTGAGCGGCAAGCAGCCCGTAAACCAAAAAGAGGGGCGCGGTCGGCCAGCGCTTGGCCAGCGCTCGAGCCGTTTCTTCTCCAAGACCGGGGTCAGAGAACGCTGACAGAACGCTGAATAAGCGACCATCTTGATCTCTGGGGAGCCGCGTAAGTAGCAAGAGCCAATCACGGCGCAATTCATCTGAACCCGCTGAACCGGCCCGCGCAATAATCAACATGAGTTGTTCATCGGTGGGCAGTGCTTCGAACTGCGTCGAAGCCCGCAACGCTTTTTGCACAACGGAGACGTCATTGCTCGCGAGCGCAATATCCAGCGCCTTCGCGGTCGTTATAGGATTTTTGGGTAGGCTTTGACTTAAAGCGTAGGCCTTCTCAAATTGACCTTCAGACACCTCATGATTCATAGCGAGCCAAGTGGCCGCTTCTTCAAGCGCAGTTCCCTCTGAGGGTGCTTGGAGGCCCGCTTGACCCTCAAGTTTCGCCAGCATCAACGAGGCCCATGATCCCCAATCTTTATCAGAAACGAGGGTTTCTAAGTACGTGGTGGCTCGATCCACTTCACCAATCTGATCTAGAGACCACGCCCGTTGGACGAACCGCTGGCTCTTGGCTTTAGCCCTATTCTGACGCCATTGCCCCCAGCGCGCGCCAAGGCCAAAAAGCGCCATGAAGAACGATTGGCCAAGGCGAACGCCAAAAATTGCAACCAAAAGGAAGACCAACGCAACCCAAACGCTGGTTTCAAGTTGGTACTCTCCATAGGCAATGAGTAAATAACCTGGATCCCGACTGACTCCGGTGCCAACCGCAACCGCGATGATCACGATCAAGGCTACGAACCACCATTTCACCGGCCGTCTTCCTCCAACTTAGCCCGGAACCGCTCAAAGGCGCCAAGGGATGCGTCGATCACAGGCGGCTCGATGTCTATCTCGATCGCTCGTAGGCTTTTCATCGTCAAGATCATGGGATCGCCCTGAGCCAGAGAATAAAAGCGCTCAGCATCTGCCTCAAATTGCGCCATGCTGATATCAAACACCGCTTGATTTCTCTCCAACAACGCCAGTTGCGCAGTTTTCAGTAACAGCAATTGGTTTTGAAGCAACAACGCGGCATCACCCTCCGATGGGCCCAAACGAATCGGCGGCTGATTCTTTCTAAAATCAACGAGACTTGCCAAACGTTCCAGAGCCCGCTCCGCCAACCCTTGCCAAGAGTTATTAGAAGCTGACGATGCTTGGTTGGCTTCCTCGCTCTCAGTCGTAACTTTTAAGCTCGTTGACATGGCCGCAGTCGTCGTGGACTGCTCGGTCACCCAGTGCGCCAAAGAAGCCAATGACAAATAAGTCGCCGAAACATCCAACCCCTTATGGTTCGTCAAGCGAGCACGATCTTCTTTCAACGCTTCTTTCAGCGCATCCAGGCCAGGTAGATTTTCTCTCCCGACAAGGTTAACTGCCTCTTTTAACAGCTGATCAGCGAGCACAACATCCCTTGAGAGCGTGAGCGCAAGCGATGCGGTCCGCAACAGATAGTTCAGCTCGGTGACCAGCGCTATCGACGAAAGACGAACCTGGCGCGCGATCAGGGGCGCTGCCGTGGCCTCCAGGGTGTTAACCGACGCGGCTTGCGCGCTAAGGTCGGCTTCAGTTTCTCGCTGTCGTGATTCGAGAACGCGGATCTTGTCTTTCACAACGGTGAGGGCGTCCAAGCGTTCGTCTAGCTGAGCAAATTGGTTAGATGCCTCCACCTGACGTTGCCAAAGCCACACGGCGCCAAAGCCAAGACCGACGACTAACACCAGGAGCAGGCTCACGAGCAAACGCATCAACCAAGACGCTCGCGCGGCTGGAACAACCCGCGGGGCTTCGATGCTCGATATCGAAACCGCCGCATCCCGTCCCGTTTGATTTTCGGTGTCCGTCATAGACAGTTCATCTCAACCCTGCATCGCTTTATTCTATCGCCAATCGCAGCGCCTCAGCACGAAGGTCGTTCGATATCACCACTCGGGCATAATCCAATTCGCTTGCGATATCCGCAATTCGTTTAGACATGACCACCAATTGCAGGTGCTCCCGAGTCGCCCGATCAAGCGACTGCGTCAAGGCGCTCAAGGCCTGGGCTGACGTGATCAATGCCGTATCGATCGAATGTTCCTGGACGAGTCGATCCAAACTCGTATCCACCAAGCTCTGTCGCCGGTATACCTCACACCGCGTGAGGTGGTGGCCATTGCGCTTCAACACGTCATCGATTAATTGACGACCCCCTTGTCCAGTGATCAGTAGAATGCGCTGCTCGCTAGGCAATGGCAGCATTGCTTCCAAGAGCGATTCCGATCCATTGTCTTGACCTGCACCAGCGGTCAAACCCTCACCGGCGAGTCGATCGACGGTTGCTTGCCCTACTGCATAATAAGCGGGCTGCGGCTTTGAACGCTGCAATGTCTTGAGCAGTTCGAGCGAATAATCGACTGAAGCTTGGCTCGTGAAAATCACCCGATCCCAGGCCGTTGATGTTTGAATGAGCAATCGTTGAGCATCAGCTGGGAGCGGTTCAATCGCAAGTAGGGGGTGCTCCCAACACGCATCCCCTGCGAGTCTCAGCGCTTCAGCCAGCGGCGCATTCAGAGGATGAGGTCGCGTCAGCAGCCAGCGCATTGGCATCTAACTCACTGGGCTAGCAGTTCAAGTGCGCCATCTGCAAGAAGCGATTGGCCGACTTCATGCACCAAATCATCAATCGCGCCGCGAGGGCCTTCGGCGCGTGCGCTTAAACAATGGCGTCCATTCACATCGCTGACAAAACCCCGAAGCACGAGATGATCACCCTCTGCTGATGCACAATGAACCGCGACGGGCTGATTGCATGTGGCACCCAAGACCGAAATGATCGCACGTTCGGCATTCACGGCTTGCGAGGTTTCAGTATCGTTCAGTCGACCCAGTAACGCGCGCAGATCGTGTCGGTCGGTCTTCATTTCAATGCCCACGGCACCCTGTCCCGCGCTTGGCAAGCAAATATCCTCGGGAATTCGCTGCCGAATCCGATGACCAAGCGCCAGGCGATCAAGACCCGCGCAAGCAAGAATAATGGCGTCAAAATCCCCACGATCTAATCGAGCAAGACGGGTATCGACATTGCCTCTAAGCGGCTCGCATCGAAACTCCGGGAAAGCCCGGCGCAACTGCACCGCTCGCCGCAGACTCGAGGTGCCAATCTTTGCGTCAGTTGGTAAGGCCTCAAGAGATTCAAAATGATTGGACACCAATGCATCAAGGGGATTCGCGCGTGGGATCATTGCAACGATTTCAAGACCGTCAGGCAACACCGCCGGTACATCCTTCATCGAATGGACCGCAATATCGGCCTCATTTGCTAAGAGCACGGTCTCAAGCTCTTTCACAAAAACACCCTTACCTCCCAGCGTGTTGAGCGCAACATCCTGACGTCGGTCACCTTCGGTCGAGAGGCCCAACAGTTCGACTCTGATATCTGGCGCGATCGCCTTGATCCGACGAGCGACCTCGTTGGCCTGCCACTGAGCAAGAATACTTTTTCGCGTTGTAATGGTGACTTTGTCCAAGGGCCAGTTCGTTTCCAATTGTGATGCCGTAGGAATCATTCCACGCCTCAAGGACGCTTCGATGAAGATCAGAGTAAATCGTAGCTACTTTAGGATTTGAGAATATCGTCTTCTTTTGGTCTTGTTTCGATCTTCTTTGGTTGGCCTCACCTTGATCCCAATGCCCTAAGCAAAAACCTTAGCGGCTCGCGCCAAAGCCATGCTCACGCCCAGAACGACCGCCAATCCATGAGTGAACCCAGTCAGAGGGCGAGTTGCAATGTGCTTGCGACCCTCAACGCTCGCGCACCCGACAGACCGTGATCGCCGATCTTACCGACGTTGCAGCTGTTATACTAGGCGCTCCGCCACTCGAGAGCCCTTTCATGGGAACGGAACCCGAAAAATTATGGGACGGTCGCTTTTCGGAGTCGACGGATGCGTTTGTCGAGGCCT
>Ga0181591_10001491_pt1 | contig 20095 bp, 12 predicted proteins | sample 071ome_33_FD_133757 | JGI IMG/M metagenome (GOLD analysis project Ga0181591, IMG submission 133757) | Coastal salt marsh microbial communities from the Groves Creek Marsh, Skidaway Island, Georgia - 071412AT metaG (megahit assembly) | ecosystem: Environmental > Aquatic > Marine > Intertidal...
CCCAATGGTGTATTTGTTAATTCTTTCAACTCACTAAAGTCAACTGTTGCACGTTCACCTGGCTGAGCAATGAACGAGAATACTGTTTCACCTGGCTGGGCAAAAGGAGGTTCTTCAAACGTAAATTCAATATTGCCGCTTGCTTGAAGTAGTGTACCATTAAATGTGTTGTTAAATGTTACTTCATAGATAATGTCGCCGCCATGCTCGAGTTGTGTTACTCTTGATATCGCAGTGTTAGCTGGGAATGTAACTGTACCGCCTGTAACGGCTGTTCCTGTACTTGCGCCACTTGTTTCAAAACTAGCTTGATCTAAGTATGCATAGTTTCTGTTGGTAAGATCTTCACCAAAGCTAAAGCTATACGTTTGTGTGTTATAAATCTCACCTTCAAATCTTTGAGAAAGTCTAATTCTATATCTGTCATTATTGTTTTCTCGTTTAACATCAGTTACTGTTGTTCCTGGGAAAATTCTAACCCATCTGTTTCCATTGTTAGTCGGATACTGATAGTTGTAACTAGGTGTTATACCAACAATGGTAAATTCAGAGCCTAATGCAGGAGGTCCACCGACTGAATCAATATCATCTTCGTCAATATAAATTGTATCTGTCCAACTACGGTAGTACAATGCAGGATATGTTACGCCTGCACCTGGATATGCATCTACTGTTTGAACAACAGCAGCAGCGCCTGTTGACCACTGAATTGAACCGCCGCCAGCAATTTGTGCAAAACTTGGCTGACCACCTTGTGCTTGCGAGCTTAGTGTTTGCCAAAGTACACTTGAAGGATCAAGTGGATAGTTGGAAGGGTTAAGAACACCTTCAACAACAATACCACCTTCAACCGGAGTACCACCCGGTGCACCTTCTGATGTAATTTCAAGACTCTGAAGTAATAATTGCGCACGGTTTAGTAGTTCACGTTCGCCTAAATCACCTACAATAGCATTTGATACACTTGGCGACAGTCTAATCATAAATGCTGTTTGTTTAGTTGTACTAATATCTAATCCAGTTTCTGTGTATGAGAAAATATAACCACGGTCTTCATCAAAGCCGCCGTCTGTAATAAATGCAGAACCCCAGTGACTAATTAATGGTGTAATAGTCTGTGATATCAATATAACGCCAGTCCTATCATTGTGTGTTGCTGCTACTCCAGCTTCGTACGAACGTGTAGCACCTGCTTGGAAGTTTGTAAATGTTGCTCCTCTAACAGCACCTGTTAGCGTATTAGTAGTTTTATTATTTGCAGTAAATGTAATAATTTCGTTGTCAATATATACTGTTCCGTAGTCTGGGAAGAAACTTGAATCTTCTAGTGGAATAGTTGTTTGTGTAGCATCCATTGCTGCTGAAAGTTTACCACTTGGGCCTTCGTTAGTAACTTCATAACGCACAGGCAAGTTACCTGAACGCATAAATGCTTCTGTGTTTACGTTTGAGTTACGCATTCTATGACAGAATACAAAGTTGCCATCTGAACCACGTAGCATAAAGTCAATAAAACCAGCACCGTACCATGAGTATTGAATACCGATCATCTGCATTTTAGCAATATCTAAATCATAGCCGCTTGGCCCTGTACCGTCTAGTCTATCTAAGTTAAAGTTTTCTTGTTTAACTTTTTTATCTGTAATTAAGTTAGCTTTAGTACCTTGTATATCAACTACGCCGCGCCAATCCGGAGTAACTGTACATTCTGTTTGACTGTTAACATGTGATACAACGTGTGTCATACCTTTAACAATAATTCTATCGCCTGCTTTAAGTTGATCAAGGAAACGTGTACTTGTGCCTGTTACTAAGTTTTGATCAACTGTCATAGCAATAGTACCTGCAAGTTGTCTAGTACCAGTGCGTTGATTAACACTTAGGTTTGTACCGTCGAACTCCCAGAAAATACCATTCTGATCATCAAAGATACCTGATCGTACTGTAGCACCGTGCCAACTAACAACACTCATTTGTGCGCCAAAGCCTAGTACTGCACTGGTTGCACCTAATCTACGTTGCGCTCTAATTTTAAATGTACGTTCGTCAACTACTTCAACCACAGTATAATCAAACTGTGGAGGTACAGCAGTTTCAGGACCACTGTTGTATCCCGGTGTTTCGACACCTAGCAAGCGTATTATTCCACCTTCTTGTACGCCGTGATCGTTGTCATCACATACAACAGTGATTAATGAGCCAACTTCTACATCTTCGGCTTCTATACTACGTAAGTCATAACTTGGTGCAAACAGCGCACCAGTTGTATACATAATACCTTTACCTGACTGATAACGAATGTACTTTTTACTTTGACGTATTGCTTGCGCACCGTGTTGTGGACCACCTGTACCTAACTGTACACCGCCGTCATACGGTCTGTGAATAAAGAATGAATCTGGTCTTGGATATACTTCTCCAAATGGATCTCCATTTGATGTGTCTATGTTACCTTCTGCTCTTGCTTGGAAATCTAATTGATTAACAGCAGGAATATTAGTTGCAAAGAATGATCCAGATGCAAGCTGATGATTATTTACGCCGTCATCTGATGTTATAGATGTTATAAAACTATCCCCCGGCACAAGACCGTGTGCTGTTGGGAAGGTAATTCTAAGTGTTGCTAATTCGCCATATGTAATAGTATCTCCTGGTGCTAAAGGACCAGTTGTAGCTTCAGTAACAATTAACGTACTATAAAGAATAAAATCGTCGCCTTGTACAGCAGGTCCTGCTGTAAAACTTATAAGTGTAACTGCACCTGTACTTGGTTCAACAGTGTCTACAACTACTGTAACATCGTTAGCAGGAGACAATCCGTCTAATAGTGTTCCTGGAATTGTAAATGTATTTCCTACTTCGTAACCATTACCTGCACTAGCAAATGCTACAGATGTGTATACACCATTATTTCTAGTTATATCAAAGGTTAAACCATTACCGTTTATTTGTTGGTTTACTCCAGTAATTCCTGAATATGTTGCAACTGCCGGTACTGCTGTACCACTGGCGCCAACACTAGTGATAACACCAGTTGTTATACTGTCAACTGATAGTATTGTTAAAGTTAAATCGTTTCCAGGACTTGCACCGCCGATTGTGTTTTCTCCGGCCGGTATAGTGATAGTTTGTCCGACACCGTATCCTGTACCTCCATTGTTTACACTAACATTATAGCTTCCGGAATTTAAAGTTACATCAAATGTTCCTTGGTTACCTACTCTTGTAGTTCCGTTTGTAATTCCTGGGAAAGAAGCTCCGTTATAAGCTGTGCCAGAAACACTAACTGATGTAATTGCTCCTGATCCGTCAACACTATCAACAGTAATAGTACAATCGTTTGCGGGGCTTGTTCCTCCTAACTCTGTACCTAAAATTGTTATTGTGTCAGTAGGAACAAAGTTTATGCCTTCAAATCCTCCTTGAACGGCTGCTGAATATACAGTTCCAATAGTACTAATGTTAAATTGAGCGCCTGTACCTGCGCCACTAGTCGTATAAGAAGGATTAGGGGAAAATAATCTTGCATCTGGTGCTGTCCCTGTTTCTGTTACGCTTGTAATAGCGCCTCCAGCACCTACAGTGTTAACCGTTAATATCAAATCGTTGTCGGGTGTTAGTCCTGCGTTTGGGTCAATAACATTGCCAGGTATTACAATAATATCATTAACAGTATAATTTAAACTATTATCTGGACTTGTTATAGAAGCAGTATAAACATTATTAACAAACGTAATGTCAAATGCTGCATTTACACCTTGACTTCCGTCGTTTGTTCCTGAGACATCAGTAAATGATTCTATACCTGCAATCCCTGAACCTTCAATAATTGTACTAGTTATTCCACCAGTTGCATTAACACCACTTACAAGTAGTACTAATTCGTGATCTGGAGTAACACCTCCTAATTGCCCTGCTCCAATTAGTATCCTGTCATTTAGAGCATAGCCAGTACCTATGTTAGTAATTGCATCTACAGTATAAGTTCCGTTAGTACGAGTGATTGTAAACTCTGCATTACTTCCATTTGCTATTTGTTCGTTTCCAGTAACTCCTGTATATGTTTGTTGATTTCCAATAAACCCAGTAGTTAATCCACCCGATAATGTAACTGTATTAGTATTAGTATCAACAGTTTCAATATAAACTGCGGTTCCGTCTCCTCGATCTAGTGCAAGGTCTTGTACTACTCCAGTTGCATTAACTAGCTGTATTGAAGTTGCTCCTGGAATATATGAACCATCTACCAGCGGAGTAATGTATTCACCACCTCCTGCACTAGTGTCAATTATTGATGTTACCTGAGTACCAATTGGAATACTATTTGATGTTAATGGAGCACCAACTTGTGGCGAAGGCCCATCGTAAGGAATAATTGTGCTTCCTATTGCAATATCTAACTGCGGTGTTAATGTACCAGAAGTACCATTACTTAATACTGTAAATGCTGGGCTACCTATATTTGCACCTGTATAAAATCCTGCTTGTCTAAGTTGGGTATAAGTTGTTGCTAACACTTGGCCGTTTGCAGTACCAACTTTTGATTTTGCATAATATGTAAACGTAGTTGTACTAGGAACTTCGACAATAACAAATGAGCCTTCAGCTCTTGCTGCGCCAACAATACTATCTTCTAATGCTTTAATTGTAATTGGTGTACCTGCTGTAAATCCATGTGGTGCTTCTGTCGTTACAGTAATTAATGATTGACCTACACCAACTTGATCACCAGTTGGTTGGACAACAACAATTTGTCCAACCATGTTTGCATGACTACTACATTGATAATAGTATGTTCCAGCATCGCCAATTTCTGTTTGCCAATCAATTGTGTCTGTTGTTCCTCCAGTGTAAGCGCCTTGTCCTATTACACCGTCTACCTGATTACCAGTACCTGTGCCTGCTGTTGTTTTAATATAAATCGGATGAGCACTTCCTTCAGTATTTGTGATTCTAATTCTGTCGCCTTCTTGAATAGTAATTGTAGGATCGTTACCAGTTACTACACCTAGTCTGTCATTTGTTTCAACAAAGACCCAATCCGATGTCCCGTTTGCTGACACAGAATAATCAAATCTGATAGCACTATTGCCAAATGATGCGTCTGTTATAACTGTTTTTACAGGAGTATCAGTACCTGGAATTTCGTATACTGACGGATAACCTCTTAGTGTACCAATAGCTGCCCATTTAGTAGGCTGTAAACCGTACTCAAAGTCAGCGTCAAGCATTGATAGTGCAGGAGCAACACGCATACGTTCAATAGCATCTGTACCAAAATCATATGGTCTTACTTGTAAAAGACTTTTTCCGTTTTCAATTTTTTCAACAAAGATTTGTAATTCATCAGTAGGACTATGCGTTATTGTATTAAAGTTAAATTTAATTGTTGTGATAGCATCAGTTGTTTGTAGATATTTAGGAAAATCTTCATCGACTGCAACACCATCTGTTTTTAATGTTACTGCACCGCCTTGAGTAGGACTATTGAAAGAATAAATTATTTCATTTTTGGTTACGTTTGTAATAAGTAAAATTTGATCTAAGTCATAACGACCTTGTATTCTAACATGCCCTATTCCTGTTTCAACAACAGTGGGCATATGACTCTTACCGTTTAAAATTACATTAACAGTACCGTATACATACGTATCTATAATATCTGCTGCACTTGTACTAATACAATTTGATGTTGCACTTACAAATGTATGTTTACTAGTATCAGAACTAAAACCTACGTCAATAGTAACTGTATTTGTTGTTACTGCTGTTACTAGTGTAGCAGTTCTGTAAAACGGATCACGTCCTGTGCTATTATTATAATTTTGAGTTCCGCTTGCTCGTGGATACGAGTGGTTAGTTGCGTTATTATCTAACTCACAAGTAAATGTTAAACTTTCTGGAGCAATTACTAATTGACTACCAAGTGTTAAATCGTGTCCAGGAATGGTTAGTACCATTGTGCCTGTAGATGGTGTATAAACAGCATTTGTTGGTGTATATGTTGCAACTTCTGCCGTTAAAGAAGTATCAATAGTTTGTGGTATTTCTGTGTTAAGTGCAGAGATAGCAGTGTTTGTTAAAATATAGTCTTTGATTAATCGACCAATATAATTATGTGCTGCAACTTCAGGACCTCGATCGCCGTCAACTTGTGCTACACCTTGATCCCAATAATACTTAATTGTGTCTCTTAAATTTTGGTTTCCACCGTAGCGTAAATCGTTTAGATATGCGTCAATAACATAACCCATATCTCTTTCACATTTGTCTTGGCTAGTGTTAACGTAATTGTAGAATGTATCTGTAATTGCATTTGCAGATGCACTATCAAATGTATGTGTACTTGTATCTGAGCTAATGCCTACATTCAGTGTAATAGTAGTTGCAGTAGTAGCAATAATTTCTACAGCTTTGTTATAGGAAGGGTCAGTTCCTGTATCGTTTGGAACTCCGCTAGATCTTGGGTATGCGTGTGTAGTTGCGTTGCCATCTAACGCACAAGTAAACACTATGCTTTCTGTAGCAATTGTAACAGCATCTCCTACATTAAATGTGTGTGTGCCTATTGTAAGTTCCATTACACCTGTTGTTGGAGTGTATGTTGCGGCTGTAGGAGTATATTGAGCAGCGTTTGCTATTCTGCTTGTAATATAAGCATTAACTTCCTTTTGAATAAATTCTTTATTTGAATTTAGTAGTGCCCATGCATTTGGTGCAAGGTTATCTGTTGCACCAATCCCTGGTTTAAAAACATAATCTTTTATTTGCGTCTTTGCCATTTACTTATATCCCAAATGTGATTGCTAATGCTGTTGCGGTCACGTCTACATAATCTTTATTAGTAACATTGCTAGGCAATGTTGGTTTATTTGTTATTGTTGCACTTGTAAATGCAGCAGTTGATGGTGTTGTTGCACCAATTGTAGTGTTATTAATTGTAGTACTATTTACTGGAATTGAACTTCCGTTAGTATCAATTGATCCTTTAACTACATCTCCTACTTTAATAATTATCTTGTTTACAGCACCAAGTTCCAAATTGTTTCCTGAAATTAGTTTAGGAACTCCTAATCCTTGAAGATTAAGATCTCCGCCTAGATTTAAATCTCCAGTAACACCAATTCCTCCGTCAACTTTAAGTGCGCCAGTTGTTTCAGACGTTGATGCTGTTCCACTTGTAATACTTACATTACTAAACAATCCTTCTGGGTCTTGGACTGTAATAGTTCCGTATACTGTTCCTGATGCGTTTGCATAATACAAAGTATCAGGTGCATTATTAGGCAAAGACAAATATAATCTTCCTGAAGATTTTCCTTGAGCATCTTCGCCTGATGTTCCATCATCGTGTCTTAACCCTGAACTGTATGCAGTAGTTAAATCGTCTCTAAAAATATTAAATGTAAGAAACGAAAAATCAAGATCAATAGTTACTGAACTTCCTCTATATAATATTAGAGATGGATTATTTACAACTTCTCCTTCAAATCTAAAATTGCCGCCAGACTCAACAAAAGAATAATCAGCAGCAACTTGTGTAGGATCCTCAGGATCAACTGCACCTTGTATTGTAATTGAATTTGCTGTAATATTACCGTCTTCGTCAACAGTAAAGCTCGGACTTCTAAAGCCAAATTCTGATTCAAACGGTGATTTGATTATTGCCATTCTCTACTCCAACTGTTGTATTTATCGTGTGCATTTATTATCCAACTAAGGGATTTTGATTATGATAATAGTTTACACTATAAATAAACTTTGCTCCTTCATATGCTGGAGCAGCAGGACTAATTTGAAGTTCAACATAAGAGTCATTAACTACTGCTGCTAGTTTTACCAATTCAGTGCCCATATTGTTTCTTCCATAAATTGTTAGACTTGCTGTTTGCGGTGTGTTACAAACTAAACACTTAATAATTTCTTTATTGTCAGTATCATAATCGATACTAATTGTAAACTCAGCACTACTAAATTCTCCGTTATGCCATCTGGAAACAAGCGTATCAGTATAAACTTGTTTCCATGGGCCGTTATGTGAGAAACCACTATTGTTTCTTAACAACAGTGTGTTTTTTAAACCAGTCTTAAAAAATCTTGCAATATCAAACATGTCAATGGATCCACTTTAATGTATTTATCCGACTACTAGTTATAAGTATTTTTATGAAAAAAGGAATGCTTTGGATATTTGGTGATAGCTATGGAACATTTCATAGAAATGGAGACGAACTTAAAGATTGGCATTGGATGTGGAATCTTACAGATCGGCTTGGACACGAAAACTTTTATAATATATGTCAAGACGGTGTAGCAAACGAATGGACGTACTACCAGTTAATGGACAAATCTACTTCTATAAATCCCAAAACTGATACCATACTTTTTATAACTACCCAAATTAATAGACAATGGTTTTTTCCAGAAAACGAGGGTGTAGGAAATATTTTAATGGGTCCTTTAGACGACTACATTACTAAAGATCAAGCAAAAGCAATTGATTATTACAATAAGCATCTAACTGATAATCCTCAAAATCAAATTAGATTTCAATGGTTACTTTATGCTCTTAATTTTTTAAAAAACAAAGAAAATCTTAATTTGTTTATAATTCCTGGATTTGAAAACGAACCATATTTTTTAAATGAAAATATTCAAATAAAAGGAAGTCTACTTAATGTATGTGTTAACGAGGTAAAAGGAAAAAGTGTAGACAGTTGGCTTAAATGGAAAGGTCTTACTAACGGTGTTGATCCTCGAGAAGGACACATATCTAATTGTAATCATCCTATACTAGCCGAAAAACTATTTGAAACTATAAAGCACAATAAACTTTTAGATTTTACAACAGGTTTTAAAGAAGAATTTTTATAATGATTTTGTAATGTGTATGTACCAAATGTCGTTTGGGTAAGATACACTTTGACAATAATTTTTTATGGTAAGGTTGTTGTCTTCTATCATCTTTTTAAATGTATCAGGGTTACTGCCCTTTGTATTTTCCATCAACATAATATCAACATCTGCTGTTGTATAATCATTTACATTTTTGAAAAAATCACGATGTATATCCCAATTTTTATCTTGATACTTTCTATGTTCGTTTTGATCAATATTTCCGTATGACGGTGTAAAATTAAAGTGCGGAGGATTTCCAATAACTAAATCAAATTTTTTATCTTCGTTAATATTTTTAAAATTGTTTGAAGCTTCAAAATTAACTACTTCATTTAAATTATTTTTTTCTATAGATTTTTTAATTGCAATACCATTAGGCTTGTAGATATCTAATAGAGTTAATTTTTTAGTAAGTTGTTGGCTAAGCGTTGCAAACCCTAAATAACCAGGGCCGGAACACCATTCTAAACAATGTTTATATTTTTTACCATTTGAGAAGTAGTTAAAACAGGATACGGCATCAGCTGCTGTCTGATAACCGTATCCATCTAGTTCATTAGAAGAATAAATTAAGAACTTATCTAATCTAACTTCAACAAGCTCGTTAAGCAATTTTCCAATTTCCAACAGTAATTAATTTACCATATTCAGGCAAATATAAGTACTCTATTTTGCTTTCGCTTAGTGTCCAAAGTGCATCTTCAAGTGTTTCTACTAAAGGCTCGCCGCCTAAGTTAAAACTAGTATTAAAGATAATAGGCACACCTGTACGTTCTTTAAATGCTTTAATTATTCGATAATAAAGTGGATTTTCTTCTTCATTAACTGTTTGTATACGACAGGTTCCGTCGACATGAATAATTGAAGGAATTTTTTCTTTAACTCCTTCTTGACAGTTTACAGCATACATCATATGAGGTGATGACGGCATGCCTTTTAAATCAAACCATTCATGTGCATCTTCTTCTAATATTGAGCCTGCAAATGGTCTAAAATACTCTCTACGTTTAATTTCGTTAACAAAATCTTTACCATCTTCGAATGTAGGATCAAACATTAGTGATCTGTTACCTAATGCACGGGGACCATTTTCAGCACGACCTTGGAAGCAAGCAACAATATTTTTTTCGGTCATTAGATTAACAACGTCTTCGTCAGTAGCATCTGATACGATTCCATTATATTGTTCTGCTAAAGAATTTATGTCATCGTCTGTGTAATTGTACTGAGGTCCTAGATATATTTCTCTCGGGCGTTTCATTTCAGATTGAGAAATAGAATGATAATACATTAGAGCTGCTCCTATCGCCGTTCCGCCATCGTTTGATATAGGTTCAACAAATAACTCAATACCTTCTTCGTTTAGTCTCTCTAGATAATAGTAGTTTGCAACACAATTTAGGCCATATCCGCCTGACAATACTACTTTCTTTTTGCCACTAAGTCGTGACGCTGTAATAATTAAATCAAGTGCTTGTTCTTGCGTTTCAATTTGACAAGCATATGCTAAATCTTTTCTGTTCTGCATATCTGGCAGTTCTTGAACATCGTTTACTGTATCAGAAAGCTCGTCATAATTTAAATGGTTGACAATTGCTCCATTTGGATATGTTGGTACAATTAGACTTCCGTTAGACACAGGAATTTTTGTATCTGATGTAAAAAGTTTAGGGATATTATCATTTGGTTTACCGTATGGAAATAATCCCATAGTTTTTCCAGCTTCGATTGCTTGAAATCCTAAATATTGTGTTACAGCTTCGTATACTTTAGTAATACCTGCATGACCTGAAACTACTGAAGTAAAGGTTCCTTCTTCTCCGTAGTTTTTAGCATCTGTATTACTATTAATAACTGTAACAATAGGATCCCTACATCCAAAATGTTTATACATAGTTTTAATATTATCAGGATAAGAACAATCAAATATACTTTCTACTTCCCATAATATTACTGGACCCTCGTGTGTTTGTCCTTGTTGTGCTGATCCTGCACCATCAATAACTACTGCTACTGCTTCATCAAAACCTGAACGATAAAATGCACATGCTGCGTGAACTTTATGGTGTTGATTACTTACATCAATTATTTGCGGATGGTCGTATAAATCTGCTTTTCGTTCAATTAAACCAAGTTTACGTGCCAAACCTGTATACATGCTATCGCCAGTATATTCAATTTTTGGTGCGTCTTTTAATGCAGTAGTATGACATACTACTATAGCATCTACTTTATCAGTATATTCTTTAACCTTTAGCATTGTAGCTAACGGAGATCCGTCATATTTGTGTCTACTAAATCTTTCTTCTTCACTAGCGAAAACAATTTCGCCATCTTTTAAAAGACAAACTCCTGCGTTATGACCTCTAGAAATTCCTAAAATATATCCAGATGGCATATTATTTTCCTCCTGTGGTTTCTTTAATTGCTTTTTCAAACATTGATGTTTCTGTTTTTTTTGGTATTGTAAAATTGTTAGATTTTTTTGAACTACCTAACTTTTTAGCAATACTTTCTATCATTTTTTTATAGTTTTCGTCTGTTACTATCATATTATCTTCATTATGTCTTTCAGCAGACGGATCTGGTGTAATTCTATACGGTGTATAAACTCTTTTATCTTTTCCATTGTCAATAATTGTAAAATCTTTATTTCCTGGATAACTAATATTTTCAGGATAAGTTGCTCCTATGACAACAGTTGCTGGTTTTCCTAATGCATGTGCATAATGTTGTCCCATACTATCGCATCCTAAGAAATAATCACAGGCATTAATAATACCCATCCATTGCAAAAGACTTGCTCCTTCAGGCACAGCAGCACCCATCTGTCTATCAGTAGGTATTTTTAAGTTTGTCATTAAAATAATTGCATACTCTTTTGATAAATCGTCAACTATTCTAAACACATCTGATAGTTCAAAACTGCGCCCACTTTCATCAAATACAAAATTGCCATCAATTCTTACTCCGCTTCCAAACGGTTGGAATACTATAACTTTTTCTTTTTGCATTTGTGTTTTTACTTGGTTAACTAAATTATAACCATAAACTTGATCTGCTTTACCTAAATCTAAATTTATAGGTTTACTTTCAACTGTTTCGTCAACATCATTAATTAACATATCAAAGGCTTGTATTAAATTAACACGTTGATTAAAATATGCATTAAGCCTATAAGGTTCAGGGCTAATAATTTCTCTGTCTTTTAAAACTGTTTGAAATAGATCTTTTGATCCTGCTGGATAAACATTTGATCTTAATGATGTTGGTAAAAACAGTTCGTTCCATGCTTCGGCAACAATAACAACATCAGGATCAGTATTTTCTTTATAGTACTCTAATGCAGGTATACTACAAAGAACTCTTCCAGCACCTCCGTTTATAAAAAACGCCTTCTTCATTTAAACTCCTATAGATATAAAATCACAATACACATTTATATATTGTAAATTTTTAATATTTTCATCGAAACTGGTTCAAGGTTTACAGTTAAACGATAATGAAATTCTATTTTTATCGCTTTTATTAGGCCATACATCATGTTCAACAAAACTAGGAAATAATAAAAGATCATTTTCTTTTGGAAAATATACAAATGCTGATTGTAAATTTATATCATTCTCATCTAATGGTAATCTATTCCAGCCATAGTCTGAAAATTCTCTACTTCTATAAAATCCTATTGGACTATCTGCGTCACTAGGATATTTAATATAATATGCTCCGCTCAGAGTACTTCCTGGATGACTGTGTCGTTTATTAATTGAATGTTTTGGATTTATGTTTATCCAAGATTGTACTAGGTATTGTGGTTTAATGTTAACCTCTTTACAAAATACTAAAATTCTAGATTGTATTTCTCGTAAAAGTTTAGAAATATAAACAGGGTTTTCAGTTTCTAATAAGTCATTAGTCAAATCTATACGGGTTCCGTCTACACCACTTCTTAAATCATTTGCATAACCAGATTCTAAAAGATTACAAATCTCATCTTCTAAAAGATTTATAGGTTCATTTAGATTATCAAATTTTACAGGTGTAGGAAATAAAGACCTAATCATATAGTGTTCCTTTTTTATAAGTGTAACACTATATGATTAGTTTGTCAAGTTTTTAATTATCCGCAGTTCCAACTGACACATACCATACCAAAGCGCCCTGAGTCACCTTGACATGCATTGCCGCCGCCGCAACTATATGTGTGATACCCGCCAGCGCCTGGAATTCTAAGATAGCCGTTCTGAGCGTTATAATGGCAACCATAGATATATTCGTTAATGTCTGCGCCTTGGAAACACGCATAGCATACACATGTTTCAAAGCCAAATACTGGAGTTGACCATCCACAACTGCTATGTAAACAGCTACCTGAGCCGCCTGTACAGTGTGCAGGCCATAATCCGTTTAATCCGTAATATGTTACAGGCCTACTGTCACTGGCTTGTTGATTTAAGTGGAAAGTAGTTCTACTCGCAAATGCATGACATGCTCTCGATTCGTCAAAATATTCGTCATAGCAAAAGTTCCATCCTGAACATCTCATTGCACTACATGTGCCGCCTGCTTGATCTGGATCTGGTACCCAATGTCCGCAACCATAGTTTGAATTAAGATCATCGTTCCAATAACAGAAACAACTAATTCCGCTATCTGCACAAGCATTAAGACCAGAAGTTGAGTTAAACCATGTTGGATTGCCGCATATACCTGGAGTAGTTTGTTCTCCCCAGCAGCAGTATGCACATCCTGCGCAGAAACAATATGTTTCGCCTTGGTTTACACAGAATTGTAAAACCATGTAAGCACCGCTTGGACCAAAAGGTGATCCGCCACAGCAACAGTTTCCACTGGTGCCTCCGCCTGGACCCCACATTTGAACTTGTACATTGCATACGCCAGAAGGTACACTCCAGTTACAGTTTTGTCCACAGCGCCAGCAGTTTCCACACACTTTAAATCCGTTTGAGTGACCAGTTTGTACTAAAGGTTTTAAGTTTGTAATCCAATCTCTAACAATTGAAGGACATGCATTAAATTCATCTCCCGTAGATCCACCGCCGCTTGATGTTGAACCATACGGGTAACCTTTTGGAGCAGGTTGTGTGTAATCAAAAGATGAGCCACCTTCGGTACCTTCTCTGTTCAAACGTTCGTTTTCTTTAATAGCAGCATATAGTATTACATCACTCATAGTATCTCCTTAATTTATTTCCGGAAGAGCATTAAACACTGTAATCAACGATGCCGGTATTCTTGGAATTTCTGCTTTGTCAATAGTTACATATCTCCAAGGATAGCAGTTTGCCATAGTTGTTAAATATGTATCAAATGCTGCTAGTGCTGTATCAATAACTGCTTGCGTATCAGCATCGAAATCATATGCATCGTCATATTTCTTAATATATGCTTTTCTTTCAATAGCTGTTTTTTCAGCTTCAGTTTCAGTGTGTTTATAAATTGGATCTAATTCAAGACCGTTTGTAACTGACCATTTTACTTCATATAAATCTTTAATTGTTGGATTTTCAATTTCTTCATATGTACTATCATCATGATTGGTTCCAGTTGTGTAAGTATATTCCCAATCATCAAATGACATCCAAAGAGTTGCTGCTACCGCAGGATTTGCGTTAGCGTCTAATTCAACAATTTCGTACATTTCTTCTTGTTCTGGAAGATCTCTAGTAATTGCTGAGTCTGACACTTCTTCTATTGAAAAATCGTCCTTTAAATGAACCGCAACCCATAACGTGTCTGGTCCATCATATGTGTAGGTTTGGGTGTCCCCGTTATCCCAGCTGTCAACCCACCAGGTATCTGGAACATCTACTGTAAATTCTTTTGTTATTGTTGCCATTTTTTAAATTCCTCTAATTAACACCAAGTTACTCTTACCATGCCGCCGCGTCCATAATCACCTGACCAGTACATAGAGCCACCCATCATATGAGTAAATGTTCCGCCTGCTCCTGGATAACATCTGTATCCATCAGATGCTCTGCATCTACAACCGCCGCAGCAACTTCCACTACTAAAACTATGACAGCAGCAAGATCCTGATTGTACTGTGTGGCACGGACTAATAACTGGCGGTGAAACCATATATCCATAGTGGTTAGTATCAAAGCATCCGCCGCCCCAAATACCAGGTAAACCGTATACTGTGGCTCCTTCTGCTTCACCGTGATATGTTTGTTCTGATGCAGGTATAAACGGAATTGCACCACAAGAAGCACAGCTATTGTCAAAGCAATACCATGAACCACTACCACAAATACATGGACCTGACTGATCACTTGATCCTTCACCTCTCCATCTGCATTGATTGAGATTTCCATGTAAATCTTTCATACCACACGAAATTCTTGAAAATCCACTATCTGCACATAACCCAGTTAGTTTATTACCAGTTACATAAGATGGACTACCGCAAATGTTATATCCTTGTGAACAATATCCATAACAACATGCAGCACATCCTGCACATAATATATACTGATCTCCTGGAGTAACATCAATAATAACTGTTGCGTATGCACCATTTTCACCATATGGAGAGCCTCCACAACACATACCGTTCATTGTAGATGCACCAGGACCCCATAATTGGAATTGAGCTTTTGTTGTATTTGCAGGAACTGTCCAAGTACAGTTTGCACCGCAGCGTAACTCTCCAGATGCACTGTCATACACACATAAACAACCTGCTGGGCTTTCTAATAAAGGTAACAAGGACCAGTTAGTTGAATCGGCTGGATCTTCTTGTAGAGCTGCTAGAGCTGCTGCCAACGCTGATTCTTGCGTTGTTTTCTGTATGCATTTATTCTCTGCTAATATTGCGTTATATACTGCTGGATCTGCCACTCTTAATCTCCTGTTACGTTATCGTTAAACTATCTACTTCACCAGTAGTGGTATTATAATTGACGGTAACATTTTGAACTTGGTTGGTTATATTATTAGTTTCTGTCCATCCAGTAACAATAGTATATGCACCTCCATACTCCGATGCTGCGCCTGTGTCTTCTGTGTAAGTTATATTTGAATAAGTTATATCGTTTGCTGTATAACTTGTTAAGAATCCGTCGTCATTTTTTGTCACAGTGGTAGCTGTATAGGCAGTTGTCATTTCTGCTTGGTTGCTCGGCGGTGCGCTTGTATATCTTCCCATTCTAGTTACCTCACTTGTATTTATGCTGCTGTTTCAATTCCAACTACTACAGCACTTACGTTTGCCGCTGACGAATAAACAACAATTCTCTGCGATGCAGAAAGTACAATACCAGTTCTCTCAATTACATTGTTAGCATAAACTGCTGTATCATATTCGATATATTCTGATGCATTTGGTGTGTCACCGTCTGCAACTGCAATTCTAATATCACATCCGCTGTTTGCTCTATTACATATGTTAACTGCAACTACTGCATATGTATCTGCTGGACATGTGTATACTGTGGTGTTAGTTGTTGCACTTATATCAGCTGCGCCTAATCTACCTGAAGCCATGTTTTTTCTCCGTATCCTTTATGTTAAGAAGTAATTCATTGCGACAGGATCTCCATCTACGCCGCCTGAAAAATTAACTTTACTCGTTATATTTATCTGATTGCCTGCTGTTGCAGATATAGTATTACCTGTAACAACAGTTGTACCAGCTGTAATCTTATTTACATTAAGTTCGCCAGCACCGCCACCAATTTGTGACTGAATATATGTTCTAATAGCTTTTTGTGTTGGAACAATGTTATCACTGTTAGCAGTAAAAGTTCCGTCTACACTAAATTCTGTAATAACGGCTGCTGTTCCACCTAAGCTAAGAGCACCTAATTGTAATTCTTGTAGACCACTAATATTAAATGCATCAGCATTAAGCGTAGCAATACCAGTTGCTTGTTCAATACTAAACAACTCACCAACTCTAAAGTTACCATCTTGGTCTGTTGAAGTATAGAATACTCGTCCGCCGCCAAAATCGTTTGTTTCTTTAGTTGGATCTGGATCTATTAAAGGAACTCCTGGGTAGTTAGTGTTAGCAAAGTTACCTGTACCAATGTCTAAGAAGTCGTGTCCTGTTAAACGTACTTGTGAGTAACGTATTCTTGCTTCGAGACTAACACCGTGGTCTGGTGCATCAGTAATGCTAATTTCTGGTGAAATTTGCAACTGACAATCATATGGTGCTGATCCTGATGCAAAACGTACTGCAACTAGTTTAAAGTATTGTCCTGACAAATTGTTAAATTCTATATTCGAGCCTGCTTGTGGTAAATCTGTTAGTCCTGTAACTCTTATATAGTTTCCTGGCTGATAACGATCCATATAACCGTCGCCAGTTACTTCTGCCGATGCTGTAACAAATCCAGTTCCTCTTGATGTCCAAGTTGGTTGTCCTAATACACCGTCGCCAATTCTTACTTGGTGTGGTAAATCAACTGACGGAGTACCAACAGGTGTGTTGTTCGGATCTGTAATTGTCATTGTTGGTGCTGTTACATAACCTGCACCTGGATCCCAAATTCTAATTTCAACAATTTGATCATCGCTCACTCTGGCTCTTGCTTTTGTAAGATTTGCATAGCCGCCACTCGGTGATGCACTAAATGTTAATCTTGGTTCAATAATATATTCACTTGTGTCGTCAAGTGTTGTTACAATTGTTGCGCCAGTTACATGATCCCAGCCTGATGTTCCGTCACTGTTTTTAAGAACTGTAGCAACTTTTGTACCTGAATCATATGTATCAATATATGCATATTGTCCTGCACCTGTTCCGGCGATAATCCATATAGCCATGCCTACATATGCAGCACTTGATCTATTATCAGTGTTAGATATAGTAATTTGTGTTGTTGTACCAGTTTGTGCAGTATTTTGTACGGTGATGTAACCACTGCCGCCAAATAAACCTGTTTCAGAGCCAACTGCATCTAACAATCTAACTTCATATACGCCGCCATTATGTACTTGCGGAGCGTTTACAGTAGCTCCAAATCCTTCGCCTGTGATAGCAATTGATGTGCCGCCGCTTGTATAGTTTACACCGGCGTTTAGGTATTCTAATGTTAATACTTCATCGCCATCTGTTAAAACATTTTGTACAACTGCATCAAAGAATTGGTTTGTTACAGTACCTGTTATTGCAGTTTCGGTTGAGTCAACACCTTCTGCAACAGTTCCAAATTCACCATATGACGAGTTACCATTTGTAGCACGAATCTTGCCGCCATTTTCTGCTAGATAACCAATATGTCCATAGTATGAGAACACAGAAACAAGTTCTGTTCTTGCTAGGTTAGTACACCATACACCAATACCGTCGCTTAAAATTTGTGTAAAGTCGTTAGCAACAATTGAGTCATTACCGCCTGCATGTAGGTCACCGTCAACTTTTAGACCTATACATCCTGTGCCAAAGTTTGAAACGTTTTGTACATATGGAGATTTAGTTGTAATCCATGCTCTATCATCGTTTGGACCCCAACCCGGATCAAGTGAAACATATGCTCCTGCACTTGGACGTTTTGTTCCATAAGAGTTTGCACTACCTAGTGTACCAGTTAGTCCCGTTAGTGTACAGTTACGTAATCCTGTTCCGTTACGCATATAGAACATGTCTTTGTCTAATGAGTTATTTACAGCATTTGCATAATAAGTCGCATATAATACTGATTTATAATTACCAGTATATATTAAATCATATTTAATTGCATCAATATATCTATTAATGTCTCTTTCACATGCAGCTACACCATATGAATATGCAGGATATGTATCTGCAATGTATGCACTAATTTCTGCAACAAGATATGTTCTGTTTGCTTCTAATACTTCAACAGCATATGTATAATCTGTTGTTGTATTTGGAGTATTAGTACCTGCAAGTGTTGGAGGTGATCCTGCTGCATTGACAGCATCGTCAATATAATCGTGTATATCTTGAACAAGATCTTGAGCTGCTGTTCCTGCTGCTGCGCCGCCTGCTGGATGTGTTGTTACTTGGCTCACTGCATTGCTTACTGAAGAAGTTACAGCCGTATTAGTTATAACATCTCCAATTACTGCTTTTAGTCTTAGTAGTGCTGCTAAACTGTAAGTTGTATCTCCACTATCAACTAATTCCGAAGCAGGAGATATTTTAGTAGAACGTAATTCGTCCCCAACTACTGCTGTATTTTCAGGAACAATGATTGGAAGTACTTCGGTAAACAATCCTGTTTTTAAATAAATTGTATTTTGTGGTTTAAACTCTGATGGAATTCCAGTATCTGTTCCTGCTGTTACAGAATCAGTAATGATATCTAATAAATTTCCTATTAGTGTTTGTGCGTTAGATTCTTCTGTATAATTAGCATTTATTACTTGGGTAAATGAACTGTATGTTTGTGCAGGAGCAACATTACTTAATACTGCATCAATAACAGTTTCCATGTATTCAATTGCTGCTACTAGTTGTTCATCTTCGTCAGCAATTGATGCAATTAATGCTCCGGCGGTAAAGTATGTAAGTGCTGCTGCTCTAGTTCTAACATTTCCGCCATGTGATAGATCCCACATTAAGGCATCTAATATTTGACCCATATCTCTACGACATGATGCAACATTGTCATTTGTAAACCCTGACCATATACCTGCGCCTCCTGCAATTTGTGCGTTTACCCATTCTACAGTTTCTTCTTGTATAAATGATTTATTAATTTCTAACAAATATTTTGCATCTGGATTTAATGCTCCCTGGTCTACTTGTTCAGTTGCATAACGTATTGTTTTCCAAGCATTATCTAATGTAGCACCGTATGTTGGTGCAGGTAAATCTGTACCATTTGTACTTTCTACATAAAAAATATTGTTTAATGCACCAAAGTATGACCATTCTGGGGCAACACCACTAGCTGAAACACGTAGCACCTGTCCAACATCGCCAATTGGCAATCTTGCAGGACCTGCGCCACTATAGTAAACCATATCACCGTCGGTAGTTAATACATTTACTTCAGCGCCTGCTGATAATAGGTTCCATTCTGAACCATCTGAATCTTGATCTGGTCTATTTTGTGCAACTGTTTCGTCTGACGTGTGTGATGCTACTGCAATGTATGAGTTGTTATTATAACTTACTGCATCGCCTAACTTATAATCAGTAGCATCTGCCCAAGCACCTTTCCATTCTATACCTTGGTTTAGTAGTTCCCAA
>Ga0181591_10001495_pt1 | contig 20066 bp, 26 predicted proteins | sample 071ome_33_FD_133757 | JGI IMG/M metagenome (GOLD analysis project Ga0181591, IMG submission 133757) | Coastal salt marsh microbial communities from the Groves Creek Marsh, Skidaway Island, Georgia - 071412AT metaG (megahit assembly) | ecosystem: Environmental > Aquatic > Marine > Intertidal...
TCCGGCGGCAATCCATCTCCCATTGCATCTGTTACAGAAGACGCTAATTATTGGTACGTAACAATCAGCGGTGCCTGGAGTGCTACCAACCCACTTCCTCCGCCTCTTTATATTCCTCCTGTTGTTGTCGGAGGAGTAACTATTGTTCCTGCACAATATCCAATCAATGGTGAAATCTTAGAGGATCGAATTATCACTGTTGGGGGAACGCCGATTAATTCACAGACAATTGATCCAACAACTCAGAAACGTTATGGATATGTCCAGGGTGTCTTGGTCTCTACTAATGAAGAGACTGGTCTTTTAACCATTCAAAAACAGGGATCTGTTGAATCAACTCCAGATGCCAACCTACGCACTCCTTCTCAGACAGCACCACATGTCGGAAGGTTCTTAATGACGGGCACCCGTTATTGTTGTTCATGTCAGGACTTTACAAGACGTGATTATGCCTACATGATGGGCCTCGGAAAAGGCAACCAGAAAGTTTTTCCGCGCACCAGGGCAGCAACTATTAAACCAGGTCGATATGAAGTTATGACACTGGGGGATAAAGTCGATAACAGTGCAATGACAAGTGCCACTGTCAATCGTGGAATGGAAGTATATGCACCTGCTCCTGAATACAATATTCCTCCAACCGTTACTCCTAACTCCAGTGTTGTCCCTGGAAACTTAAGGGATAATCCTGGTGTGTTCAGAGATTTTGGTAAGCAGTATATTCGCAACACACCGTTACCATCCCTGGAAGGCGCTGTAGCAGAAGGTCCTCCTAGTTTTGAAGACTACGCAACCAGGCGGAATGAAGACGGTTCTTATACGATTACGTCACTCACCGACTTTTGGTCACCTTTATTAGACGAGTTGAGATACTGTAAACATATCTATGCGATGAAGTTTACAGAAAAGGTGTTTCCACCTGAGCCTTCTGATTTGCCTGTCGATAGAGGAAGCATTACGGAATGGGAGCAAAACTTAGTGAAGCAAGCAGCTATCGATAATGAAAAAGCAGGTTACGCATTATCGGCACGAGGTTTATCCATCATGGACGTACCTCCATACAACTGTCAGGCACCAATGATGATGCCGATGATGCAAAAATTATTTAACGTACCTTCTACCTTTGTATTGATGTCAGGTTTTACAATGTTTGATAAGAACGGCAAGGCTTACAGTCCTGCCGCAGGAGAAAAACCGGAGACGTAATGGCTAACTTTGGAGATGTTGTTGACGGCACTTTTGTGCTTTCTTCTGAACAACAAGCTATTCGTAAATACGGTTTAAGTGAGATCAAGGCAAGTGGTATACCTACTGTTTATCACGGTGGAGACGTTGTAAACCTTCCGTATTCCTCAGGTGAAATCTCGTCTATCGAGGCAATCGGCTTAGCATGGGCAGCCTTTTCTAGCGGCGTGGCACCAGAAACTTAATATAAATTTTATTAATGTATACTTGTATTAAGTCTCACGAGACTTATTAAGCATTCCTTTACCCCTTGCAACCTGGAACCCCTGACCGTTATGGTCTGGTTATCCAGCTCATCTCAGATATGACTCACCAACCGCCTGTGGATCAGCGGATTGTTGACGAGTACTTCCAGCTGATCTCCCAACGCAAAACAAAAGACGTGGCATGGCTTTACGCCATGGTTGCCACCTATGGTCTAAAGCCTGAAGAACTAGAAGGGTTCACATGGGCAACAGGCTTAACACTCTGTATCAAGGGTCGTAAGCGTTCCGTGTCTCCCCTCCACCCCCAGTGGGCCTTCCTCTTTGAACTCAAAGAAAAACAGCCCCGCGATCTGCGGAGCTGCTGGTCGTCCCTCTGTTCGTCCCTTTACAGAGCTATTGCGTACCAGGATGTCTCGATGAACATTACTGATTTGCTTTTAGCTCATCGGTTGCGTAAAAAGCACTATAGGCACTTCAAGCAGCAGAAGGCATCTTCCCCTGCTTACGCAGGTGTTTTCTGACAGCACTCACATTCCAGCGATAGCTGTCACGGGAAAAAGTCCCTGGAAAGGCAGCGAAATGCGGACCCAGCTTTAGGGTGCCGTCATCGCGGTACTGGAAAAGAGTTTGGCGGTCAATACCAAGGAGATCTTCCGCTTTTTGAACAGAGACCCATCCGTTGGTGGTGGTCATGGCGCGAAGTAACGCTTGCTCATTTACCGTAGTGGGTATCAACACCCTGTCAATAGGCTTAAGGAAACTTTTATCTCTATTCTTTTTCGTAAAAAGTATGTGGGCAAATTAAAATAAATTAACGGCAACTAAAGAGTATGTTCAACTGTGAACAGGATCCCCTCGCCCTGCTCATTGAATTAACTCCAAAGTTAGCAAAGAAACGTTATCGGCAATCTATATACGACGCCTGGGATTGCAAGTGTGGTTACTGCGGAGAAGATGCCACTTCTCTTGATCACGTTATTCCGCGTTTTCGCTCTGGTTCCAGCAATCGAAATAACTTGATTCCCGCCTGCAGAAGGTGCAATACAAATAAAGCAAGTACCAAGATGGAAGACTGGTATCAACAGCAAGAATTTTTTACACAAGCTAGGATGGATAAAATTAAATCTTGGATGGACCAAGAATTTATTGATTTTTCTTCTGTTTCTCCAAACAGCCTAGGATACTACGTAGCTTGATATGGCAATCTCTTACGATCCCAAGACAAAAACATGGACGTATAAAAATTTAAAAACAAATTATAAAACAGATTATAAAACTGATTATTCAACAAACCAGACAAAAAAAGTTTCTTCTCACTGGGATAAAGTATGCCAAGGACCTCCTTGGCGCAGAAGGTGTTCACAGGTAGAAAGATTTAAATGGATTGATGACACCGACGCTAATAATGCTGCTAGAGCATTAAACAATGCTAATTCAAAGTTAAATCAAGAAAATGCAGCAACAAATAAAGCAAATGCAAGAGAAAATGCTGCTTACCAGACAACTATTGCAGCAGCAACAAATACTAAAGGCGGCGATTATTTAACCCAAAGAGCTTTAATTGAAAATATTAAAAACTTACCTGACACGTTAAAAAATACTTTAATAGATAATTTTAAAACTTTTTATTTAAATGAGAAATTAGAGACCTGGGATTCCAAACTAGGTGAAAAGCCACCGTATGGAACCTTTGACCCTTCTTATTACGGTGAACAAAATCCAGATGTTGCAGCCGCTTATGAAGAAGCTGTTAAAAATGATGATGTAGATATTGTTAACCGTTATGGAAAGAATAATTATTATCTTTGGCACTACTCCACACAAGGAAAAGATGCTGGTGCACGCGGTAATGCAGCAGAAGTAACAGAGCGAGCAAATAAGTATCTTGAAACAAAACCTACTGATGCAGATCTTCAAAACGCTCGTACTTTACAGCTAGGCATAGGAGATGATTACGAAATAAGTCAGGATGAGCGTCTTTTACGTATACCAGCTATTGCAGAGCAATTTGAAAAAGCGCAACGGGATGATCCTTACTGGTCTCAATTAGGAAAAGATAATTATTTAGATCCAACTAAACCAGATGAATTTGTAGCCCTATTTAGGCTCTCCGAGAGACCTGAAGATAAGGTTATTGCTCTTAACTACAATATAAATTTAGGGTACGGTGTTAGCGATCTTGAAGATGCGATCAGCGAAGCAGTAGGAACAAAGGGAACTGTAGACACAAAGAAATTCGGTGCACTTGCTCAAGATGTTTTGCGTGAAACAATTGAAGAAATGAAGCAAGCTAAAGCCAAAGAAGAGATGCTTGATCTTCTAAGTGGTTTTGGCGGCTTTAGTGAAATTGTAAATATCAATAAAACACTAACTGATTCAATCTTGGGAGACACCGGAGTTGGTGGTATTCTTTCTTTTACATCAGCAGGTAAAGCAGAAGAATCCCTAGAGAAAGGCCTGCAAGGCATCACAGGTGTTAATAATAATGCAACCTACAATTGGCAACAGTGGTTTGATAAGGAGTTAAAACAACGTTATCAAGATGATTTAGAACTTGGTTTTACAACCAGTGAAGCAGCAGATAAAATCAAAATCGAAGGGGAATTTGCACGTCAATTTATTGATGATTACTTAATTCCTCGTTTTAATACATCTAGGTCTATGGACGAATTCGTTGAATATATTGATATTAGACAAGAAGAGCAAAGTCCTTTTACTACTCAGTCTCTTTATGACGCTGTTAATTTAGTTGCTGACTTAAGAAGAGAAGAGCTTTTAGAAAAAATTAGAGGAGAAGAAGATAGAAGTTTTGATAGCAATTTTTACTTTAATCCTACTGGGAATCGTACCCGAGAATCAGACTATTTAAAGCAAGCAGAAACAGTTCAAAGTGATTGGGAAAAAGCAAAGAACGGTGATCCTTATTGGGCAACACAAGCCTATCGTTTTGGTATTGACGTGAATGATAAAGATGCATTTGCAAGAATGCATTTTGAAGTCAAAGGTCAAGGCCAAGGATACGATGCAGCAGATGATATTCTTAGCCCAAGCAAGATTCAAGATGAAATATATGACAATATTCTTCCAGCACTTAAAGAAGAAGCATTAAAAAACGAAACGGTTTTTGGACAGTTTATTACTCCAGAAGAGTTTGCAGATGAGGTATTGCAAGGGCTTGATCCAAGTGATAAAACCACTTGGGAAGAAACTCTTCAACGTTATGGCTTAACAGACTTTAAAGGCACAGTTGATGAATTAAAGGAATATATTGTAGAAACTTTGCGTACAGGTTCCGCCCAAGATATCAGAGAGCAAATCAAATACTTAAATGAAAAACGTCAACGTCCAACACAAGAAAAACTTGGTATTACTTATATTGAACGACCTGAAGACTATAAAGATGAGTTGGCTAAATCAGAAACTCAAATGTATAAAATCTTCCAAGACGCAGGTTTCCAAGGTACAGAAGATGAGTTTTACGATAAGTTTTTCCCAGACGTTGATCGAAGTGAGCAAATCCTTCTAACAAAAGCCGGAGGTGATAAAGGATTGGAAATGTACAATCTTGATTTAAGTGACCCGTTTGCATCACTTGGAACAATTGAAGGTTTCTTTGAAGAAGATACAACACTTCAAGACAAGCCAGACAAGTCGGATGAATCAAGTTTCTTTAGCCTAGGATTAAGTGATGATGACGATGATTACAAATCCAAGACAGGTGAAACAATCTTGGGTGAATTCACCTCTATGTTTAAAGGACTCTAATGGCTGAAAAACATAAGAAAGCAGCTAAAGCAGCGAAGCTTGCCAAAGATGAAATGGCGTGTAATAAACCACGCCGTACCCCTGGACACAAGACCAAAAGTCACGTAGTCAAAGCGTGTGAAGGAGGCAAAGAGAAGATTGTTCGCTTTGGTCAACAAGGCATAGAGGGAGCTGGAAAAAATCCCAAAACTGAAAAGGATAAAGCAAGGAAGAAGTCTTACTATGCAAGGCACAATGCCCAAGATGCGAATCCTGACAAAATGTCAGCACGATATTGGTCGCACAAGGTAAAGTGGTGAAGTTACACATCTAACCATGGCAAAAGCCAAAGGCAACACGATCAACAAGTTGGAAGCCCGTCCCAAAAAAACTCGCCAGGGTCAAGGACGCAATTCACTCCCAAATCATGGCCGTAAGAAATTGCGCGGTCAAGGTAAATAAATTAGGTATGATTGGGGGTAATAATAGTTACCCCCATGTCTGACTTTTCGCATGCTATTAACTTAATTCGTAAGTACGAAGGTTTTAGCGAAAAGGCATACCCAGATCCAGACTCTGGTGGCGAACCCTACACCATTGGGTATGGTACGCAGTTTTATCCTGACGGTACTCCAGTAAAACAAGGTCAGTGCTGCAGCAAGCAAAAAGCACTGGAATATTTATTTCATGAAGTACAACTTATAGATACTCAGCTTGCAAAATTAAATTTGGGACTTGATTCACACATGAATCAAGCATTGATTTCTTTTATTCATTCGATCGGCTGGGAACCGTTCCTCTACAGTTCCATTGTGGATTCGATTGAAACAGAAGATTTTCATGAAGCTACCAAGGAAATCTCTAGCTGGATCTTTGACGTTGAACATAAAGTAATTGGCGGGCTCCTGGATCGTAGAAGGGAAGAAGTTAATTTGTTTCTTTATGAAATTGATGCAAATCCCTGGGCTTCTACTGAGATTTTGCTATCAGCTTTCCGCAATTACACAGCTGCACCGCACGAGGTGAGAGCAATTCGGCAACTAGAAGCTGACATCAGTCCCTACATTCTTTCCAAATTTGCCAACGATTTCTGTGTAACAGACAATCCCTGGGAGGATTTCACCCAAGAGGAGTTGGACGCCATCTTTAATACTTAGGCTTAGAATAAAAAGAACAAGCCTGAAGCGAAATGGAGCGTCAAGTCGAACCACGGGAATTTCAGCTTCCTTTGGAATTACAGTTCTCGATGCGCAAAGCAGAACTTGCAGCGCAAGAGATGACTTGGGAAGAGCTTTACGCTGCGCTCCTCAATCTGTACCACCAACGTCTGATGGAGTGGTATGCAGTGAAAACGCTGATGGCAGACGAAGACATCAATATTGATTTTGACGTTCCGACAGATTTAGAGTTGGCTGAACTCGCCGCCTGTTTGATCGTTGGAGAAGAAGACGACGACGAGCCCCTTCCTTTCTAACCGTCCAACTCAATAAGACGATTCAGGTACCACTGTGCCTTCTTCAGTGATTCTGTCCTGCCTTTATGCTTCTCACGCCAAACATACTTGGCGATGTTTCCCTTCAGGTATCCACGATATTCTTCGACGGTTAGCTGGGCTTCGATTGCTTCGATGCATTCGATTCCACCGTCAGTGTAATGAGACGGGTGATTAACAGTATCCTCCTGGATTACAGGAGGTTCTTCTTTCGTTGCCCAAGGAACAGGACAAACACCCCCTGGGCAATCACTAATTAGTTCTTCCTCTATTACCGGCTCAAACCACGTCTTTTCTTCGACTGCTCCATCATTTCCTCGTCCGGTCCTTCCAGCTCCAGCACTAATGCTTTCGGCTTGGGCGATGCTCCCATTGCCATTCCCTCTTCCATTGACGGAATGTAACCCGTTAGACCCGGCCTCTTCATGCCTTCGATATTTAATGGATTCCTCTCCAATCCTTGCTCGCATGCGACGAGACCCCTGTTGTACATATCATATAAGGGTACATCATTTTCTTCGTTAGCGAGAGGCTGACCAAAGTCTTCTTCAAAGTTTAAGCAGCGACACTTAACTTCGTCCTGGACAAAACTATCTAAGAAGCCAGCAGCACCGTGGTACATGATATTTAAGGCTTGATTTATTCCTTCTACAATAATACTATGGCAAATTTCTTTGATCCTACTTACGATCCAAGGCGCGATGCAGCGTCTTCTACTGGAGAGGTTTCAGATAGAAACCCAGAACGGATTTATGACACTGATTTGCGTCGAGTAGAAGAAGATAAACGTGGTGATGTTGAGAATATTAATAATCAACAAAGAAGGGTTTCTAGCTTTATGAAGGCAGCCAAAGCCGCTGGGGCCTATAAGCAAAGAGCAGGTATTGCAGAACCAACGATTCGTGGGAGGACTCCGCGTAATCCAGCGTTTATTGAAGGCACTGAGCTTCCCAGCATGGGCGATACTATTGGACGTGCGGGCAGCACTAATTACGCGGATAAACCTCTTCCTAATTCAGGAACCTTTTACGGTTTTAGTTAAACCTGAGAGAAGACAACTTCAGGCGGTTGGTCCTGATACTTGCCTTTCCGGTCTTGGTAGCTAGTAGAACAAGGTGCTCCACGATAGAAAAGAAGTTGGGTAATCCCTTCGTTTGCATAGATACGATTGAAGAGGCCGGTACAGTTACTAATCTCCAGGGTCAAGTACCCTTCCCACCCGCTCTCAGCTGGCGTGATGTTGACCAGAATCCCGGAACGTGCGTACGTCGATTTGCCCACAGCAACGACAGTAACGTCTCGTGGGAGCTTTAGACGTTCTTGTGCAACGCCAAGACAATAACCGTACGGAGGCAATAGGAAGTATTGACCTCGCTCATCCTCTAGAAGATCAGCAGGTTTCAGGATGTCAGGATCAAAATCTTTTGGGTCGCAATCACCGGCTTGTACTTTGCCGAAAATTAAACATTGTTTGGGTGATAAACGGATGTCATAGCCGTAGGAACTCAGGCCATAGCTGAGAAGTTTGCGATCGTTTTCTTTGCTGACCAGGTGATCAACAAAGGGTTCAATCATCTGTTCTTCTTTTGCCAGCTTCTCGATTTCCCAATCGGCTAAGACGCTCATAACCCTTATCAATCGTTTATCAGTATAGGGAATTCAGCAAAGAATACGTCCTTTTTCTGAGTAGATATCAATGAATCTCTCTACTGCTACACCAGAAGAATCCATTGGCGGCAAGTAAACCAAAAGGGAAGTACATGTTTTGTGTTTGTCAATGCCTTTACTCGTATGTTTTAAAAGGATTGGTGCAGTTTTCAAAACGCACACAGGAAAATCAAAGATCTTTTGTTCATAACGAATCATGTCCGGACAATTCGAAAAGAAAAGACCTTGTTTAATATGACGAGCCATCCAACTCCTATACAGCTTTCGAAACCAAACGGCAGGAGATGATACCAGTGTTGGAGAAGATGAACGTGTCATCTTCCAGCGATCATTCTTTTTATCCCAGAAGTAAGCACCACTGGGAGGAAAAAGGTAAACACTTCCATACCACTGCTGACAATTCAAGGCATCATCAGAAGGGGTGTAATATTCTTTGGCTTCTACGTATTCATTGGCAACTTTTGAGCTGGCAACATCTAAATCAATGCCCTCAAGAAGACCATGAGCAGAAGCAACCAAGTCATAGTTGGTGATTAGCTCACGGTCTTCAACGTGGGCACGTATGTTTGGAAGACCCATTAGTTATCGGTCATCTGATTGTAGTCAACTTCGCAGTATCGCATTCCTTTTTCATCATTAATTAAGTATCCAGCTTTTTCTTGAGGATCGATATTCTGTGCAGCCTGGAGGATACGACGGAAAGTTTCTGCCATATCACCGTCATTGTCGCGTTCGCACTCCTCTTGTGCAGCATGAATTTCCTTGAGGGTCAGGAAGAACATTGAACGGGACATGTTCTCAGGCTGGAACACCATCACGCCAGGTCCTTCGTGTTCCCACATCTTGCAATAGTGTTTGCCCATGTCACCAAGGATTAAACGCACAGTTGCATCCAGCATCCGGGCTTTCGTCTCGTCCATCTCAGGACCGATAACAGAAGCGATGAGTTTTTCCCGACGATTCATTGGTTTAAGAGTCCTTGCCGCGCTAAAGATTCAATTAGTTTATCCGTTGGCTGGTATAAAACGACCATTTTTCCCAAAATGCCTCGTTTCTTAGCCAGCTTTCCGTTTTCGTCCCGCACTTTATCCAATTCTCCCGAGCGTATCAGATATTCGGCTACGCAACGCAACCTTCTTTTCAAAGGAAGCTCAGCCTGTGGAAATTTACCGCATATAGTATCAGCCTGCATATCTTGGAAGGCTAAACGCAAGCGATTTGCTAGCGTCATTCCAGAATTTGCGTCCTCTTCTTCATAGTTTTTTAGGTTTTTTAGGTATCTTTGCAAGCATCCATCGTCAAAAGACCCTTCAGGAGGAAGAAACATCTCCAGCTGACAGTAGATCGAGACAGGTAAAAGCTCTCGATAATTTTCGAGAGTTACGTCCTCAATCTCAAAGCCTTTAAACCGATGAGCCATCAATCCAACGCATCAAAAGACGTTGTCACATACATATTGGATTTAGGTTTCCGGTAATCAGCGGGCGTAAATTTTGGATTTTTGGCAAACGATCTGACCAGACTGTTCCATGGAATGCGAATTACAGCTTTTTTGTTGGGGTTTGGAGAAGCGTTAACGTAGTGAATACCTTCAACCCACCCTTTATCAGGTGATTTACGACCAATTGCCATCCAATTCCTTAGCGTTTGATCAGATACGTTGAGTCTCCTGGCACATTCCTCAGTAGAAATATACTCATCTGAGTAAGCTTCAGGGTTTAGAACGTCCGTTTCTCCACTTTCATAGCGACTGTGCCACATGGAGGACAAGACATTCTTGATCCCTTTTAATTCAGAGGCAATGTCTTCAAGACCTTTCCGGATACCGTAAGCCATAACAGCACTTTTCTTGATTAAATGCTAACGTGTGGAGAAACGAATTGCTAAAAGTGGAAGAACAAGTTCCTCCCAGCCAACAATTAAAGATGGCTCAAGTCACACCTGAGCAACTTGAAGAAATGAAGGCAATTGCACGTGAACGTGCGCTTGCTCAGACTATTGCTCAACAACAAGAGAGACAGAGCGAACAACTTGGCACTAGGCCTCAGGTTATTTATGTGAGGCGCAATCCAACCATTGCTGAACTATTGCTTCTTATAGTTGTGTGCTGTGGCATTGTCACAGGTGTTCAGTGGACCTGGAATACAGCTTCCTCTCTTTTACCACGAATTGAGATCAAAGTAAAGTAAACAAAGCGATTTATAATACAGATAAGAATTACGCGTAAAAGTAGGTGGCAAATCGTAAGATCTCCGAGTTTTCGGCCATCAATGGGCTCGATATTGATGAGGAGGACCTACTTACGTTGGTTCATGTCTTCGAAGTTGACCCAACACTTCGAAACAAGAAAATTACTTTTACGCAATTTAGGAATTATCTTGATCAATATTACTTTTATGTTTCAGGTGGCACGATTAGTGGCAATCTGACCGTAACAGGTAACCTCGGCGTAAGTGGTAATACAGCTTTAAATACGGTTGAAAGCTCTGGACTTGCAACCTTTAGTGGTGTTGTTGTTCAGAACAGCCTGACTGCAACAGGAAATATCAGTGGTGCAACCGTAACCGGAACGAATGGACTATTTACAACCGTTCAAGGTGTAACGGGAATTTTCACCACCGAGCTTTCCGGAGCGACGATCACAGGTGACACTGCCAAAGTTTCAAGTATCACTGGTGTTTCAGGAGTCTTTACTACTTTCTTAAGTGGTCAGACCATCACCGGAAACAGTGGTCAGTTCACCACTATTACAGGAGGGACAGCAGGGTTTACCACAGTTACAGGCACCACTGTCACAGGAACCACTGCGAATTTTGCCACAGTTAGTGGCACCACAACTACCGGTACAAATGCCAACTTCACAACCGGTACTTTTGGAACTCTTGTTGCTGGAAGCCATACAGTTACGGGTGGATTAACAGTATCTGGAGATTTGAGTGTTAAGGGCTCAGGTTTCTTTAGTTCTGGTGTTCAAGTTACAGGAACTTTAAGCGGCACCACCTTTACGGGTACTGCTGCTCAATTTACTAATGTTACTGGTACTACTGTTATCGGTACTACCACCGTTTCCGGTGCAACCGTTACAGGTAACACTGGCAACTTCACATCTATTAATGCAATTACCGCGACATTTACTACGGGAATTGTTAGAGAAAGTATTACTGTTACTGGAGACGCAACATTAGAAAGTGGTCTTTCAGTATCTGGTAATGCCTACTTTAGTTCCGGTGTAAATGTTACCGGCACATTAAGCGGAACAACTGTAACTGGTACAACCGCTAACTTTACTACTGTCAATGGTGTTAGTGGAATTTTTACAAGTGGAATTGTAAAAGAAACGCTAACAGTCACTGGAGATACAACTTTAAAGAGCGGCCTTTATGCTCAAGGAAATAGTTATTTTTCTAGCGGTGTTAACGTCACTGGTACGTTAAGTGGAACTACCGTTACAGGTACAACAGCTAATTTCACAAGCGGTAATTTTGTCAATGTAATTTCTGCTAGCCAAACAGTTAGTGGAAACTTTGTTGTTTCTGGAATTACTTTTATTCGAGGAGAGGCGTATTTTTCTTCTGGAATTAATGTAACGGGAGACTCATCTATTAATGGAAGTCTTGCAGTAAATAGTCTTGATGGTGGGACTCTTGTTACCGGAGATGCCGGTTCATTTTTCAATCTTAATGGTTTAGAAACCTCAGGTACTACCGCAACCTTTGCGACAGGTACGTTTGAAACTTTAATTACCTCTGGACATACTGTCACAGGAAATTTAACAGTTACTGGAGATATTAATGTAGACGGAAATGGTTATTTTAGTTCTGGTCTCAACGTAACAGGAACATTAAGTGGTTCAACTGTTACAGGAACAAGTGCTCAATTTACCAATATTACTGGTATTACTGTTGTCGGAACAACGACTGTTTCCGGAGCGACCATTACAGGCACTTCAGTTCAAGCAACTAATATTACGGGCATAACCGTTGTTGGCACGACTACCGTCTCAGGTGCAACCGTTACAGGTGAAATTGCTAATTTCACAACAGGTAACTTTATAACCGTTAATGCAGGAACGCTTACATCTACTGGAGACTTTACTGTTAGTGGAGATCTTTCCGTTAGTGGTTCTGGTTTCTTTGCTTCAGGTATTAGTGTTACTGGCACAGTTAGTGGCCAAACAATTACCGGAACAAACGTTCAAGCAACAAATATTACCGGTCAATCTATTATCGGCACCACCACTGTTTCTGGGGCAACTGTTACAGGCAATACCGGTCAGTTTACTGAATTAACAGGCAACACGGCAGGGTTCACTACTGTTACTGGAACTACTGTTACTGGAACCACAGCCAACTTTGTTACTGTTTCCGGTGCAACTATTACAGGCAATAACGGTCAGTTTACTGAATTAACTGGCAACACAGCTGGATTTACCACTGTCACTGGAACTACTGTTACTGGAACCACGGCTAACTTCGTTACTGTTTCCGGAACTACTGTCACTGGAAACACTGCTCAGTTTACTGATGTAACAGGAGCAACATTAACAGTTACCACCCCTTCTGGAGCCACAGCAGCGTTAGTTTGTTCAGGTGTTGTTTCTGGCGATACAAACGGTTTCATTATTAAAGGTCCATTGATTATTCTCCCTTAATTTCTGGGTTTAAAATAAAAGAAAAGTATCTAACGAAATGGCATACGGTGAATTAAAAGTTGATACTATTACGTTTACGAACGGTGGTACTGACACAAGTGTTGCCGTTTCTGGTTTAGTTTTAAACCCAACTTTTTCAGGAGATATAACCAGTACCGGAACCATTTCTGGTGAAATTATTTTAGGTGGGACTACCGTTTCAGGTGCAACGGTAAGTGGTGGTGATGGCATATTTGTTAGCGGCGTCTTTACAGATCAGATTTCTGGTGCAACCATTACAGGTAACACTGTTAAAGCAACGAGTATTACTGGAGTCAATATAATTGGCACCACCAGTGTTTCTGGTGCAACAATTACAGGCGGAACAATTGTCGGTACAACGACTGTTTCTGGTGCAACAGTCACAGGAACGACGTTTAAAGCAACAACGATTACGGGTGGCACTATTGTCGGGACTACTACCGTCTCTGGCGCAACTGTTACTGGCAACACTATTCAAGGAACAACTATTACAGGTGGAACAGTAGTTGGTACAACTACCGTTTCTGGGGCAACTGTTACAGGTACAGCAGGTAACTTCACCAACATCACAGGTGGAGCATCTACTTTTACCTCTAATGTAACTCTGAATGCACAATCTGATCTGCGTTTTGCGGATGCAGATAGCAGTAACTGGGTTGCATTCCAGGCTCCAACAACTGTTGGCAGTAACGTTACTTGGACGTTGCCTGATGCTGATGCAACGGTCAGTGGCTATGCTTTAGTTAGTGATGCAGCAGGAAACCTGAGCTGGGCTTCTGCGGGTGGTGGTGGATTAACTTATTTCACCGAAGCTGAGTCAACTGCGAGTCCAAACAACACTGCTTACGTTGACAGCTTTACGGCTGCGTCAACTGGAACGACAGATGTCGACATTGCATTGGTACCTATAGCAGGTGGCGCTCTGCTTGGTCAAATTCCCGATGCGACCGCTGCAGGAGGGAACAAGAGAGGAACTTATGCAACTGATTGGCAAAGATCGCGCACAGATGCACTCGATGTTGCAGCGGGATCTTTTTCAACTATTGGCGGAGGTGGTCAAAACAAAATCACTACAGCATCGGATTATGGCACAATTCCAGGTGGTTACGACAATGAATGCACGGCCGATTACGCAATTGCTTGTGGATACAGTTGTGATGGTGACGGAGCTGGCTCTACTTGTTTCGGGTACGCAGGCAGTGCGACGGGCAGCTACGCAGTATCTTTAGGGAGGAGCCACTTTGCAGGAGGATCAGACTCCGCAGCAGTAGGTGGATATGCTTCAAGTACTAGTGGAAGCTATAGTGCAATTATTGGTTCTTACATTGGTTATGCATTAGCAGATCACTCTATTGTTTTAGGTGGAAGTCGTGGTCAGACAGGCACCGTTGTCGGGCGCTGCGTTATTCCTGCATGTGATTCGCCCATAGCAAATACAAATTACGTATCGCAGAGTTCTATCTTGCTTTGCGGCAGGCAGACAACAGACGCGACAACCACTTCTCTTGGAAGCGACAACACAACCGTTGATGCCAACAACATTCTTACGCTGACAGACAACAGCGCATTTTATGTGAAAGGCAGTTGCATTGCTGCTGTTACAGCAGGAGGTGATACCAAAGCATGGACGTTTGAAGCCGTCATCAAGCGGGGTGCCGGTGCAGGTACCACAACTCTTGTTGGCAGTGCTGTTAAAAATGTAATTGCGTATGATAGCGGTGCAGCATCATGGGATATCGACATTGTTGCTGATGCAACTTACGGTGGTATACGGGTTGAAGTAACAGGTGCCGCTAGCACCACGATTCGTTGGGTGACCAAATTTGAATCAACAGAAACTGCGTACTAATAACAAAGCCTGCTTGAGTTAAAAAGCGATTATAATAAGTAAATAAATAGATCCAAGAGAAAAAACAATTTCCTGACATGGCTTTTACTATTTCTGTAAATGAAACCGATATTGGCGTTCCTGTGAACAATGCTTACGCACGTATCGATTTGCTAAAAATCTCTAAAGAGCATTCATTGATTACTGTTTTTTATTACATGAATCAAGATGCGCGGAACGCCGACGCAAGCCGAATTGGACAAAAATCATTTTTTCCAGATTTTTCAGAACTCAACAATGGTTCTAATCCATTTGAAATGGGTTACAACTGGCTTAAGACGCAGCCCGAATTTGCAGACGCTACGGATTCCTGATCATGGCTATTAATCTCAATCATGGTGCTGATTCCATCAGCCCGAGTGGAGGCTCTCTTTCTTTAATAGGAGCACTTTTAGAAGAAGTACACACTATTACTGATGGTGCTGCTTTTGAAGTTGACCCTGCAAACGGCACAATTCAATTAATCACTCTTGGAGCAAACCGCACTCCTAAAGCAACAAACTTTGCTGCGGGAGAAGGTGTCACGCTCATGGTTGATGACGGCACTGCATACACCTTGACCTGGACTGATGCAACCTGGGGCACAGGCGGTGTTGTTTGGACAGGTGGATCAGCACCTACTTTGGCTACTAGCGGTTATACTGTGATCCAATTCTGGAAGGTTGGCTCACAGGTTTACGGTGCACATGTAGGAGATGTTGCATGACACGTGACAAATTACTTTTGGCAGCCGCTGGTAATACTGGGGGCGGCGGTGGAGACAACTGGAGCTATGACCCGAATAATTTAAGTTGGAACGGGGAAGCGCCCTTTTGGTCTACATATGATAATAGCGTTACAGGTGGAACTAATAGTACTTGGTACGGTTGGTATTTGAAGCCAGATGGCACCTCTCTTTTTGGGATGAATTCATCAGGTCAGTGTCTACGGGCAGACATGACCACTGCATATAAAGTAGCCACAGCCTCGTGGGTAAGTGGTCAATATAGAATTTTAAGTTCACCATCTTCAGTTTCTAGAGGATTATTTTTTAGAGATAATGGCGAAAGAATATATTGGTGTGATGGAACAACAGTAAGACAACTTGATTTATCTACAGCTTGGGATTTAACAACGACGAGCAACGAACAAACATTCAGTTATTCAACACAAGAATCAGGGACTAGTCAGGTTAAAGATATTGCATTTAAATCAGACGGGAGTAGTTTTTACCTTTGTGTTAGCAGTGGTTCCACTAATAATCGGGTATTGCAATATGACATGACAACAGCATGGGATATTACAACCGCCTCTTATAACCAAGCCTGGTTATCACCTAGCAATGCTTATGCTAATCAATATCTGTACGGAATTTCATTCAAACCAGACGGAACAAAACTATATCTTTCCAATACTGGTCCTTATGTCACCACATGGACTTTAACAACACCTTGGGATATTAGCACAGCAGGAACTAGCTACGTTCTTGGTATTTTTTATCAAGCTGTTTATAATACCAACTATGGTAACGGTATTCTATGGAAGTCAGACGGTTCATACTTTATTTATCCATCAACTACTCTTGGACAAGTATGTGAATTTTATCCATCTACGGCATGGGTGACAGGTTATGCTGAACAAAGTTACGACGGAAATAATAGTAGTCGTTACAGTAAAACAATTTCTTTTAAAAAGCTTAGTTCCCTTGGTGTTAGTTTTTACTCGATGACTTTTAATGCAGATGGGACAAAAATAATTCTTGCAGGTTCATCTCGCGTTACTACTTACAATTTAGGAACAGCATATGAAATAGATACAGCAAGTTCTTCAGGAGTCACATCTAACTCTTCAATTAGTAGCCAAACAGGTTATGGCAAGATGGCCATACAGTTTAATGATGATGGTACTAAATTTTATGTCGCAAGTATACAAAATAAAAAGATTTTTGAATATGATCTTTCAACTGCATATGATGTAACAACTGCTACATACAACAGTGTTTCTCTAGATCTTACTGTAGGACCGTCAAGTTCTAGCAGCTCATATGGTTTTAGCATAAGCTCAGACGGGACGGAGCTGTATACGTTTATGCGTGTTTCTCCTTATGTTTTCCAATGGACATTATCAACTCCCTGGGATTTATCAACCGCCTCTTATACACGCGGGGCAACAGCCTCTGTTTTTAGTTCTTATAATTATGCCCTTCAAATAAGCCCCGATGGAACAGAAATGTTTTCTGTAAAAGGGCAATCAGATCCCTACTTAGAAAAATATACGCTTTCAACTGCATATGACATATCAACAGCTACAAAAACAGCATCTAAAATAATTAGAGCAGAAGGCGTACCGCCTTTTCCTAACACTTATGTTCAGTACTACCTAAAAGAGGATGGAAGCACACTATACATAGTTGATTACTACGGAACTGTGTCTGCCCAAATGGACTTATAATTAACAAATACTTTAAAGAACAATGAATTACGTTAAGACAGACAGCAGTGGAAACGTTCAAGTTTACCCCTATTTGCTTTCTTCTTTAAAAAAGGCTAATCCTCTAGTAAGCTTTCCAAGCCCTATTAGTGATGAAGTTGCAGCTGACTTTAACGTCTTCCCTGTAACAAAAACACAGAAGCCAGCCTACGACCATACCGTTGATTTAACAGTAACCCCTGTAGAAATTAATGGTGCATGGATTGAACAATGGACTTCGACGCCTGCAAGTCCTGATGAAATTGCAATACGAACTAATGAAAAAGCAAGTAACGTAAGATTTGAACGCAATGAACTTCTTTCTGATTCTGACTGGACACAACTTCCAGATTCGCCGTTAGATGCTGATGCCAAACTTGCGTGGGCACTTTATCGCGAAACGCTTCGTTTAATTCCACAACAAGCAGATTTCCCCTGGAACGTCCAGTGGCCTCCTCAACCTTCTTAAAAGTAAACATAGATTAAACATCTGAAGTTTAGAAAAACCCCTAGCGGTTATGACAATAAAACTTGTAGATGCAGCAAAGTACTTTAAAGAAGAACCACATCAGATTGATGCCTGGAACTGGCTAGAAGAAAGTTTGTCAGCAGAAGACTTAAAAATTTTTGCTGACAAATATAGAGAGGCACCAAAAGAAAATTTCGAAAATACTTGGGAAGGTGTCTATGCAGCAGCACAAAAGGCTGGCGCAACCTTCCCTGAATGCGTTGCGGCCCAGTGGGCACTCGAGAGTTCCTGGGGGGAGCACACAGCTTGTACTCATAATTACTTTGGCATTAAAGATACCCAGGGCAACGGTTGTCACGTCCAAACCAAAGAGGTTTACAACGGTAAAGAAGTAACAATTACAGATTGGTTTAAGCGTTTTCCCGATCTCTACAGTTGTATTGATTACCTTGTAACGCGTTGGTACAAAGACTATCAAGGTTATAAGGGAGTTAACCGCGCAGCTAATTGCAACGAATGTGCTGAACTTTTAACAAAAGAAGGCTACGCAACAGATCCAAATTACGCCACCAAGTTAATTCAAATTATGGATCGAAAACTTGGTAATGTCAGTTCTTCTCCAACTCCTACTGCAAAGCCGTTTAATCCTTGGAGTCCTTTTAACTACAAAATTACTCCGCATATTACTTATGGAGAACTGACCTTAAATCAAGAGTCAAGACGGTTTACAAAACAATATCAATGTGACACAGCTTTAGAAATCTGTGAGTTTTTAGAAAAAGCAAGAGCAGCTTTTGGAAATAAACCACTCATCATTACATCTGGTCATCGTCCACCAGAAGTAAATAAATCCGCAGGGGGTGCTCCTAACTCAGAACATCTTTACTCCGCACAAGACACCGGAGCAGTTGATTTCTATATCGAGGGTGTCGATACATATCAATTGCAGAGCTGGTGTGATAGAACTTGGCTTTATTCCGTAGGATACGGTGCAAGTCGTGGATTTGTTCATATCGGAATGAGAACAACAAAACCACGGGTCCGCTGGGATTATTAAATGAAAAAATACAAAGATCCCTGCATAAGGGTTAATATCTGCTGGGAAGTTGGCGACGAAAAAAAATGCGTAACACTTCCAAAAGCGGAAGCGTACGCAACTAGAGAATGGGTAGAAAAACAGGGAGGCGTCTGTTTTTGGTTTCAGGCACTCCCCGATTAATTATTTCTGTTTTGCCTTACCAACTACCAGGGCAATGGTTTCAATGATCTTGTAAAGACGCGCTACAACAGCATCGTCTTTGGGGGTGGGAGTCAAAGCAACAATCACAGAAGCTGCAGCATGGATGGCAAGTGCTGCTTCTACATATTTAGCGAAATCCATAAGGCATTTGCAACTGTTTTTATTCTATTCGTGTGATCTATAGAAGAAAAAAGATTTTTCCTCATCTGATATTTCCCAGTTTAAATCTTCATGTTTTATAAACCATTTCTTCCAGATCTTAAATTGTTTATCTGGTAACGCGGACTCACATCTTAAATACATAGAGTCTCCTTCTGGGATTGTTTTCATCCATTCCCGAACTTGACGAATTGCAATTCCCTGGCTACGGAAGCCAATCTTACCTGTCAAACTCGAACTCAACCGTGATACAGACTTTTTCTTGCGTTGGGACATCCAATCGTTGATCTGTCTTTTGGATTTGCCTACCGCTAAGCTCGCAAGCCACACGCACCCTCCCGGAGTACGTATCCATGGAATCAATCGCATCTTGAGGATCATCCCATTGGGCAAAGAAGTCATCCCAGTCTTCTTTACGCGTCGTAACCTCGATGTTTTCACTGACCATTAAACGTCATAAATGCGTCTACAAGGAGACCACAAAGGTTCCTTTTCATACCACTCTACTGATTTTTTGTTGAAGACAAAGTAAATAATACTTTTAAGCACATTTTTAGTAATCATGGTCGGTTTGTTAGAGGGGCAAAGACTGGAGGAATACGATCTGTTTCTTGATGTTGACTATCCCATGCTTCAGTCCATTCAGAAAGTGAGTGATCATGAATACTATTGAAGTATTCATCGTTTACAGGTTCTAACAGAATTCTAAAGTTGGGGGTTTCAACAATTGGGATTCGCTCTCCAATTAACCAGGAAGCACCTTCTGAAGCTGTAACGGTAACACCACCATTGATCGCACAAAAATCTTCAGAAAAGGCGTTAACGTTTTCGTCAA
>Ga0181591_10001498_pt1 | contig 20052 bp, 33 predicted proteins | sample 071ome_33_FD_133757 | JGI IMG/M metagenome (GOLD analysis project Ga0181591, IMG submission 133757) | Coastal salt marsh microbial communities from the Groves Creek Marsh, Skidaway Island, Georgia - 071412AT metaG (megahit assembly) | ecosystem: Environmental > Aquatic > Marine > Intertidal...
GACTCAGCTCGGTTGTATATGATCGGTGCGTTCTGTCCGTCTTGGATAACCATCCAACGCTCGGCTTGCTCGAACGTGACCAAGTCCCGCTTGGCACTGTTTCGTCCGGTGCTTGGAGTTATGTCTCTGGTGTTGTAGTTAGCTACTGGATCGATCGCATACACGCGACCGCCCACAGACAACAACACCTCCCCACGTCCGTTAGCTCCACGGTAGTATCCCGCTCCCTGAAACTTAGCGTCTGCGTCTTGGAACGTAGTCTCGACATCAGTTGCAATGTCCAAGGTACGCTTTAGAAACCCAGGTCGTGGACCTATGGATCCACCGCGCACAGTGCAGTTCACCGCCCATGCAGTTTGGTTGGGCTGCAACAAACGAGGATGGAGGTTGGAATCACAACCTCCTTCAAACGAAACCTGCGCGGCTCCTTGGACTCTGGGTTTGGTTTGAGCCATTAGCGTGTGCTATGAGATGTTTGATACCAAACATATGTAGATCCGTTGTGCAATGCCCTCAACGTAATAGACTCCTGATACGTACTTGAACTTCCAGCACCTAAATCCGTAGGAGCAGTTCCGACGGTGCCAGGACCAAACGCACTATAACCCCCAGCATCGGTACCGTTGATTGATATCGTGGCATTATCGTCTGCTATCAAAGTCAAAAACTTAGAATTAGTCGTTGTCGCGTAACTAGCTGCTGAAGGTAATGTCAGGGTGTGAGATGCATAACTACCGAGTATTAGTATAACAACTCCCGCATTGCTATCGTCTGGCGTAGTAGTGATCGCGGTTGTACCAGTCCCTGCCAAAGTCAAGACCGCAGTTTTATCGCCTACAAGTTCTGCACTATGATCCTGCCACTGGGCCGTAGATCCAGTCGAAGTCAGTACCTGACCCGTGGTTGTGCTGATGGGTAGTCTTGTGTTCGCACCCGAGGTGCCGCCCAAGATCAAGTCGCCCTGTGCGGTCATCGGACTCAACGCATCAAACGCAGCCGTAGCCGTGGTCTGTCCTGTACCACCGTTGGCTATAGGCAGTGTGCCGCCAGTGCCACCGTTGGCCACAGGTAGCACGCCAGTCACGGACGAACTAGCCAAGTCCACTGCCGAGTACTCGATGCCGTTGGCCACAGCCGAGTTGGCATGCAACACATGTCCGTCAGTGCCTAGGGTCTGGGTGGTCAGAGTCGTGCCGTTGCTGGTCAACAACTGTCCTTGGGCCGTCGGCTTGACTGCAAACGTAGGGTTGGGGTACGTGCCAGTCAGGTCACCACCAGCGGCTCCACTAGTAGATCCGCTCGGACCTTGCAAACCACCAGCACTGAACTGTCGTCCCAGTGCAATGACAGTAGTCGGTGCTGCGTTGCCAGTGTACCCAAGGTTCGTCAGCACAACCGTCGTAGCGTCGGTCACACTGCTGACAGTCATGTATCCTGCGTCCTCTACATACACAGTTTGCCCAGTGGACAACCATGCCGTGCTGCCGACAGACACCGACACAGTGCTAGACACCGCTGGCATCGTGAACCCGCTGGTGGTTGTAGTGTAGGCGTTGGTACCGTCGGTGCCGTTGGTACCGTCGGTTCCTGGTAGTCCTCTAGGCCCAGGGGCGATGACTACGTTTGTTTGACTCGCGCAACTCATTTTCTTTTTCGTCCTGATGCAGTCACAGACCAGTTGACCCTCTTGGGTCCAGTTTTACGACGAGCCTCTGACTTCGATATTCTAGATGCTACCTTCTTCGGTCTACATGCAGGGTAGCTCCTGCGTTTGTCTTTTGACCCAGATCGACCACAGGCTTTGCCTGTTTTGACATCGATCCATTCTTCCCCGAACCATTTGCCTAGACCACCCTTCATCGCTTTCGCTTGACTCGGTTGTCCGGTCCAGTCCAACCCCCGCCAGCAGCTTTGTACTGTTTCGCTGCCCAAGCGTTGGCGTACGCACTCGGGTACACCTTGAATTTACGCTTGGCTGCGGCTTTCTTAGCTGCCCACAGCTTTGGCTTGGTTGGTTTGGGTTTGTTCACTTGCGCTTGGTTTTACGCTTACGTTTAGCTCGGGCTTTGGCCTTGGCTGCTGCTGCGTAGCCTTCCTTCGTGTATGGGTAGTGTTTTGATCCTACTTTTGGCATATGGTCACCATTTCGTACGGTTCGCCCAATAAGCTGCACTCATCTTGCCACGGGCGATGTTCTTGGCATGACGAGCTTTGAAACTCTTGCGACGCGCTTTCTGCGCGGCTGTCTTGGGGTTGGACCCAGCTCCACTGACTCCTTGCTGACCAAACCTGATCAGCTTAGTCTGGTCGCCAGACTTGGCCAGTACTGCATGGCTCTTAGTCGGATGGTTCGGTGTGCGCTTAGGTTTGTTGTACCCGCGGAACCGTTCTCCTGCACGTTCTACACTCATGGTATCTCAATAGCTTCCTCTGCGGCTTTCTCCCAGACACCAGCGGTTGTGAAGTCGCTCGGACGGACGTAGTTCACGCCGTCATCGGCATTCGTGCCAGAGTTGTTCCACTTCCACTGGGTTAAATCACTGGGAGTAGCTCCGAAGACAATGGCATACTTGTTGGTAGCAGCCGTTGCTATGGCCCGCAACGCAGTCAAAGTATCCACCGCATAGAACCCAACTGTGGATCCAGTCACGACGGATTGGATGTAAGCATCCAAGGTTGTAGCCGTGATCGCTGTGCCGTCAGCACAGTTACAACAGTCATTGGGGTTTGGCAAAGCACTGGCCATATCGGGCGAAGGGTACTGTACCAAACTAGGCTTGACAACAAAAAACCCAGCCCCCTTCAGGTATCCAACTGCTGGGGACTGGGCTTCCGTCGTATGTCATAGCCGTTGCCGTTTAAGGTACTTGTGTGCCTTACGTACAACCAATTTCTCCGCAACCCTACGGCGACGTGCCGCAGGAGGAGATTGTTTAGTGGAGCTGTAACCCCACCCATCACAGTTAGGGCAGACAGTCGGTTCGCCTTGGCCAGCTATGTGGCCTCGCCCTTTACATGTGGTGCAAAGAAAAGTCATTGTCCTACTGATTCAATGGGAAAACCTACAACAGGGAAAAACCCTGACGGGGATCTCCCCCGCCAACACAACGGACAATGACTAGAATCTAATAATCGTACACAGTGCCTGTCCAGGCTTTTTTGACAGAATCTATGCCCTCGTTATTCAAGACCATGAACACGTCCATGGCTGCTGACTTGACCTCGTCGTACAAGTCCTTAGTGCCGTCAGTCTTCGATAATGCCGTGACTAAGTAGCCAGACACGATCTTGCTGAACGGGCCTCGGACTTGGTCCAAGATCCAGTGACCGTCCTTGTCCTCATCACGGTATACTGCAATCAACTGGTACTCGGTGGATGGATGGGTCCAGTCCAAGTACAAGTACGAGTCGTTGATTTCGAGCAGGTTGTTCTGTTTAAGAGACATACTTGTCAGCCTCGTTTCGAGCGGTTTGACGGCCCTTCAAGTTGGCTATTTCGTGGGTCATATTGGATTCCAGTAGCTGGAACTTTCGTTCCAGTAGGACGATTTTGTCGTCAAGCTTCAGTAGAGCTTGGATGTCTTTGATCAGTTCTGTTAGTGTGTCCATGGCGTTTCTGTTTAGATTTCCAGCAACCTGTGTCTAATCCCTTACGCCTGAAGTAGGCGTTTATCCCACGGTCGAATTTGCCCCAGCCACCATCGCCTAGTGAGTTGACATACCCACCAGCGTCCCAATCAGCTTGGGGAATCGCGTTGTAGTCCATGAAGGAGTTCTACCAGTAGGGCTTTATTTGTCAAACAGTTTCTTCTGAGCAAGTCGTAACCATTTGCTCAAAAAATCCAAAAAATTCTCACGGGCCATATATAGATATATCACTACCCAAAAGGGGGGCCTGGGGTCGGCGATTTTTGCCTAGTTTATTTTTTGACCCTCCCCCCTCCCCCTTCTTTCTTTGTCAAAGAACAAGTAATCAATCGGCAACTTGTTCGGCTTCAATCACTTGCGGCTCATGGCTCGGATTGCTTGTTGTGGTTTTGTCGCTCAAGTAATTGGTAATCTGATTAACCTGTATCGCCTTTGGTCCATCGCCCTGGGACATTCCTAGGATTTTCTGAATGCGTTCCACTATTTGCAAGCCTTTGAGTTGCAAGTCACTACGTAGGATCATGCCTGGGATATCGTCTGGGATCGGTGTGACCTGTAATCTTTTGAGAACGTTGCCAGCATCGGAAAACATTTTAATGGCGTAAGAGTCGAGACGATTACTCAAAGAGGCATTTTCGTCGGTTAGGGTCTCCTTTTTCTGGCTTAAAGCTTGGGAGAATTCTGGATTTCGTCGGGATAGGGAAAGCAACTTGCTTCGGACGCTCGAAGGTTGGACATCGAAATAGCGAGCAATCTCCGCTTGTTTCAATCCCTTGTTCACAAGTTCTAGCAAGATGATAGGATCGATCTTGCCTTGTGTTTTAGCCTTAACCATGGCCATGCCTTACCATAGGACACAAAAAAAGCCAAGCTTGGAAGCTTGGCTTGTGATTGGCTGGAATGTTGGCTGCCTAAACTCTAAAGCGCTTTGATCAAGGTAATCATTTGATCGTCATCAATAAAATAGAGATCGTATTGATCAACTAATTTATCGAACGGAATCCTATAAAATCCACTATGGCAAGAAATCGCCCAAGGAGTCTCCGAAATTGCCCAAGGTGCCCGAGGAGTCTCCTCGTTAATTTTTGTGACGGTGTAAACTATAGAAGCATGTTCATTAACGGCAAACAGTGTTCCATTGCGCCGAGAGTTTAGCCAAAATGCTAAATCTTGAGAGGTGGAAAACCTGACTTCTTTCCCACGGCATGCGGGATCATGTATCAATTTTTTCATAATTTTATCCTTCTTTTAAACATTATTTTTATAGGCATGCTGCCATGATCCAAATGGCAACAAATGCGATTACTCCTAGGATGGCTCCCAAAATGTCCTGGATCATCGGATTGCCTTTCCCGCTGATTTTGCCTGGTATCCATGAACAGGAATCGATACGTTTTTTGCCCTTGTGCTGGTGCCAGAACACAATCGGCAATCTTGGCATTTGACCCCTCTGGAGGATGGGCAGTCTATCGATCCAGCATGAGGTGCATCTTGTGGCGATCTTGTGGTGAATGTCCGAAGTCCTAAGGCTTGCGCCTTGGCTTGGTTCCCTGGTTCGCAACTAGCCATGAAATACTCACCATAAGCTTTGGCCTTGGATTGGCTCATCTTGTGCCAGTCGTGAAAATAGCCTGTCCATCCCTTGGATTGCTTGGCTATCAATTTGACAAGGGATAGTGGGATTTTGCTCGGATTGCCATAGGCACCAAAACGGACAAATCGACCATGGAAGAAATCGGCAATTTCTTTTTTGTTTTTTGCTTTGGGTTTTTTACCTGCCCATGCTGCTTTTTGGATTGCGTCGACATAATAGCTTGCGACATAGCATCCTTTATTACTGGCAAGCGGGCATCCTTGGCATTGCAACTTGGCATCCTGGCCTGATCGTCTGGATTCTGTTACTGTTTGGTTTTTTGGAGTGATCCAGATTTGGATCATGTTGCCAATCTTGCGATTGCCAGATTTTTCAGTCGCGATGACCTGTAAGGTTTTTGTTTCGTGAATTATCATGATGGTTTTATATTACGTGATCAAATTCACCTATTTGTCTTTATTTGTCAAACAAATAAAGCACATATTTTGTACCACCCTCCAGGCACCACCAACCAGGACCAACCAGGATTTTAATGGATACATTATTTTCCGCTTGACACGATCCTAGGGACAACCAGCAGCAGCAAACCCTTGCGACGCATGCAGTTAAAACAAAAACCATCAAAAGACAAAAAACCTGCTTGATATTTGTCAAACAAATAAGCATATTGATTTCGTAATGAATAACCGAGTAATTGATAAAGCCACTCAAACCTTCGATGCACTGCCCATGGACAGACTGCGCGAAGGCACTCCACAACCAACCCGTGATGAGGCTATCCAAGCGATCGCTGGGTGCATCAACTCCCGAACAGGTCGATGGAAGCGAACCAAGCCAAAGGCAGAGTTGCCTGGATTGTTATGGGACCTAGTCAGGTTCCACAAGGGCAACGGATCATTGTGGGGTTTCCCTTGGTTTGCTGACGAGGCAACCCGCGAGCGAATCGATACGCTTGCACTGGTCCTGCTAGGGGGCAAATCAAATGCGGCTGATGCATGGGGGAGGGCACTACGATGACCCTGACCTTCGCTCATCCTGACTACTCGATCGGGTGCGGAGGGTTTGAGGAACCTACCACCTACCGAGGCAAAACCTACCTGTATGTCTGGAACCGCATCAAACGGGTCCATGAATACTACGTGTTCGAGGATGATGTATTCATCTCCGACAAGGATACACCATGGCACCAGGTTTAAACGTCCGAAACGAGGCAGGCTTCGCCTTCGCCGATTGGATCGTGGATGGTCTCAAGACAATCGAGACCAGACGCAAACCCAATCTGGATCGCCTGATAGGGCACCGGATCAAGATCATCCGAACGGGTCAAGGCAAGGCTCAAGTCATCGGCGAAGTCACGGTGACGGGCAGCAAGCAGTACACCACCAAGGCTGAATTTGAAGCAGACTATCAGCAGCACCTTGTCCAATCGGGCAGTCAATTTGACTTCGACGGATCCAAGGTCGGGTACCTGCTAACCAATCCTAAACGATACAAAAAACCATACGATGCACCTTTCCCAAGAGGCATCGTGTACACCAAGCAAATAAAATGAAAACCAAATACAACTGGACCAGAGTTCAAAACGACAACAACGGCAACCCGCGATACGTCGTGAGTTGGCTAGATTTCGGCGTCAAATCATACGACGCAGCACTGAACCTTGCCCGCTCAATCGGGGGCAAGAAATTTCACAACAGACAGTACGGCGGAGGAATCGTGTTCCAATCGTTCAACCTGCCAGAGACCGAGGCAGCGATTGATCGGGTCGTAGGAGGTGCAGCATGATTTACATAGTTCAAGAAGGCGCGACCGTGCTAGGTGCGGGCGATACCTTTGAAAACGCAGTCAAAGACGCGCACCGCATGTTTGAGTTCGACCCAGCATCAGTCAAACGATACCCAGACTGCGACGGGGACGTGTACCAGCATGACGAGTTCAACTTGGACGAGTTCATTCGGTCGGACTACCTATCGATGCACCGCCCATCATTTCAGGAGTTGCTACTGTCCGATCCAGACCGTGCCGATCGCATAGACGAAGCCGCAGAGGACGGATCTGATGGATCCACTCATGCTGAGGAGATCCAGGATTGGCGCGACTGTTGGGAGTCATACTGTCGAGACTATGACGTGCCCGATGAGGTCCGCGAGTATGTCGAGATCGAGATGCAAGTCACCGAGTCGTACCATGCAGTTAAAGGCACATTGGAGGAGGTGATAGGATGAAAAATGAAATACAAAAACTACACGCTCAACTCGACCAGATCGAAACCCAAATCCGCAAACCATCCAAAACAAAGTGGACCAGAGACTTGCTGTTCAAAGGACTGGACGGGGAGTTCCATAACGAAGGCGAACCTGACGAGGGCGAGATCTACAACTGCGGGGATCCAGACTGCGGTCATGGATGGCACAAGGACTCCATGTTCGTCGATCAGGGAAGGCTGGATGGCAAGGAGTGGTACGTCGTGTATCAAGATACGATCGCTGGATGCGGTGACTACCAACCCATCGCAGGATGGGATGAGCGGGAGGGTGACGTTGTCGATCAGTCCATATTGGACGAGTTGCAGCAAACCCTAGAACGTCGGGTCGATGATATCCTAATCAGTCAAGCCCGATACGCACTATACGTCGCGGAAACTGGCACGGATCCCTTGGAGGAATGGTTTAGAGGAACCCCACCCCCAGAACAAGCTTTAGACGACGCGAAACGAACAATCAGATTACTAAACAAATGAAAAACATACTCGAATACAACACCGACGGAAACGAGGCGAACCTGACAGATGCAGCAACCTGTTATCAAGTGCCACTGACCTACAACGCATTCGCGGCGATCAGAGAACTGGATTTACAGTTCATCGGCACGGATCAGTACATGGGTATCGCTTACTTCTGGCATCACGACTACAAGTTCACGCTTCGCCAAGCAACCCCTCGTCAGCGGCGCATCGCGCACCACAAAATTTTGAGAGCTGGGTTCCAGCCTCACGACAAGAACAAAACCATAACAAAGATAATAGCTAAACTAGATACGCAAATCACAAACCGAATGTAAACCTATGTACAAGAAAACCATAAAACCCAAAGGAATCGCAGCACAGGAAGTCATTGATTTTTATCAAACCCTGAGCTTCAACCATAAGCATTACCTCATGCAGTTATTACTTCAGTACGACTGCGAGCTGCACCTGTTCGATACCGAAACCGAGTCAGTAGTGCGGATCGAACACCTGCACGTTGCATCAAAACGAGGAGACAACAAGCCCATCGAGATCCATACGGATCTAGACGCAGCACGAACACATTGCTGGTCGAGCAAGTTCCGCAAAAAACCCAAGCTCAAGATGGTAGGTCCAAAACGGGTCGGTCGTCCAAGAAAGGTCAAAGCATGAGCGATATACTAAACGAAACCCCCCTGTATTACAGGGGGCCTTACGAACCTGACTGGTACGAGAAAGTTGATGCCGCTGGAGGCATAACAGTATCGAGTTCCAGAGGCAGCGACCCTCTAAACGAGTGGTATGGGTTCCGCGACCGAAAGCAGGCGATCGAGTATATAGGTGAGTATTTCACCAGCAGTAGTTTTGTCGCCAAGCACGCCTGGGTCGCTGAACTGGAAGACTTCTATCCCGTGGAGGATACCTACCTCGATACCGAGGAGGGCATCAACCGACTGGCTAACACCAAGGCTCGACCATCCTACATATCGGATATGGTCATCGATGAAGGGATGTTCTAATGATTTCACCCACAAACAATAACAACAAACAGAAAGACAAAAATGAACCCAAACAAATGGTTACTGGTAGAGGTCAACGATTCGACTCTAGCCATCAACACGCAACACATAGTGTCCATCCACTACGGCCACGGAGACGAATATCTCTCCATCCTACTGTCGAGCGGGGACACGATCAAAGCGCACGATATGTGTCTCGAAGACGCAGACGAGCAAATTGGGTTGCTGGGATCGCAGGACTGATAACCCTGATCGCTTGCGCTCAACCAAGCTTGACTGACGAGCAGCAAATACTCGCCCTGACCCTCCTCGCGGAAGCGAGGGGGGAAGGGGTTCGAGGGATGGAGGCAGTCGCCATGGTCATAAAACAACGCATGAGCAACCGATCGCAGACTGCCAAACAGGTTTGCCTCGCACCGAAGCAGTTCTCATGTTGGAACGGACGGTCTAGGACCGACCTTGAGTACCTATGGAGATCACCCGCAGCAGCCGATGCGGTCAGCATAGTTCGTCGATTCGACGAGCTGGATCCTGCTGTCATTGGCTATGCGGATCATTACTGTACGGTAGATATAACCCCCTTCTGGGCAATTGTCGAAGTGCCAGTTGTGGTCATAGGCAATCATACTTTTTACAAACTAAACAAATAAGAATATGAACAACTTTTTACAAATTGATAACGACGTGTTAAAGCACTATATTACTCGCAACAGACCCGCCACGCCTCTCGATGAAGCGCACCAGGGCGGGTGCTTTGTTTTCAGGTTTGGCTGCCAGCCCTCGAACGCTGGTCTCTTCAATTTTAGCTTTTCAGAACTGTAATTATGCACAACTTTTTACGAATCGAAAGCGGCATACTGAAACAATGCTGGATGCCAAAAGTTCTGGTTCTCCCGCCAGTTATTACCACAATCGGCGAAAACGCATTTTTGGCTAGCGATGGGCTGGAAAACGTCATAATCCCAGAGACCGTCACCAGTATCAATGCAGAGGCGTTCTGGGGTTGCACCAGCCTGACCACTGTCAACATTCCTGATAGCATCACCAGCATTGGATATAGGGCATTCGCTGATTGCATGAGCCTGACTTCCATTACCATCCCCGACAGCGTCAGGAGCATTGGGGATGCCGCATTCTATGGCTGCGACAGCCTAACTTCAGTGCGCTTACCGGAGCAGTTCCGGTCTGAGAGCGAGAGGGCACGGTTGGGGTTGCCTGATGGTTTCAAGGATTGATATGTTTGACAAACCTGAATAGGCTAGAAACATGGCGCGAGGTCGATCTAATTCTAAAACAGAAGACGAGTTTCTGACAGCAAGAGCTGCAATGCGATGTACAAAAGGTCAACGACTACGATGGGAAGCCCAAGCAAGGGCCGAAGGAATCAACCTATCCACTTGGATCGCAAACCAATGCGACGCTGCATTTACATCGCCAGCCCCTACTCACTTGGGGACAAAGCCGCCAACGTCAGGATCCAACTAGACGCTTTCGAGCGTATCATGGGGCTGGGGCATTTGCCCTTCGCCCCTCTTTTGAACCACTTCCAGCACATAGTTCACCCAAGGTCGGACGAGTCATGGGTGCATGACTACTGTCTGCCTTGGGTGGAACGGTGCGAACTCATTTTACGACTCCCAGGGGTCTCTGTGGGTGCCGACATCGAGGTTGGCCATGCGATCAAACATGGAGTCGAGCCTTGCTTCGGCTGGGGCGACTTAGAGGTAGCCCTCAAAGAACTTCCATAAAGGTACCTAGGACGCGTTTTACCCCCCTAGCTGATAGATCGGAAGGTCTCGGCTTAAAACGTCCTTAGAATCAACGTCAGGGGCCTTTACGTCGATTCCTGACTGCAAGTAGGTCTTCCAGTCCAGTTTCTTGGGTGCAGGCACGGGAAATCGGTCCATGTAGGCGCAAAATACTGCCCGAACTAGGCAGCGGTGCCAATGATCCGAACTAGTCTCCCCGTTAGCATCCACCGCATCGCCGCTAAGGCCGATAGCGGACAGGGCGTGGTTAACAACCCGTCTGGAATGGTACAGAGGATCTGCAATGCAATCCTTGGTGTACCACTCTCCTGGGCCACTCTTGTCCGAGCCTGTCGATGACCCCCCTCTGGGTGCCATGACTTCCACGATAATCTGTTTGGCGAAATCACCTAACTCCTCCGGTGTTGGATAACTCATAAAACCTACCTTCCCAAGGGTGCCAGAATCATGGCCTGACGGCCACCAAATTCCACCACCCCCGATGGAGGGACTATCCCCCCTTTTCTATCCCCCCTTATAATAATATCTTTTTTTTCTTCTTTTTTTTAAAAAAGTATATGTTTTCCAGACTCCAGATAAGAATTAGGGGTAGTCCCTCCAGTCCCTCCAACAGGGGTTAAGCCGTTGCCGCTGTTGCACTTCCACTGGAGGGACTAGCCAATTCTAGTCCCTCCATAGTCCCTCCGTCCCTCCGGGGGTAGGCAAAAATTGCCTAGTGGTTTGGAGGGACTGGAGGGACTAGCGGAGGGACTAAAAAAATAGTCCCTCCAATGTAACCTGTTGACTATCAACGGTTGAGTCAAAACCCTGGAGGGACTAGTTTTTTAGTCCCTCCAACGTAAGTCGTTGATTACCAAGGGTCCAGTTTTTGGCCATCGCGCGGTTTTATGGTCCAAATCTTGGTGTTTCGGTGCCCTGTTTTGCCCTCTACATGGTACTTTGCAGCCTTGGTTTGGGACAGCTTTCGGAGGAACATTCCAAGCCCTCTAGGAGTCTTGACCCATTGCATTGGACCATACTCTCGAAGCACCTTGTACAGCAGGGCAGCACTCCCTTCGAGACCGCCATCATTGTTCACGAAATACATGTCCAGAATGCCCTCCAACTGACCTTCAGACGACTCCCCGTGGACCAGTTGCTGGATTTCAGGGTGAACATGCCCTACGACCCCGTAGCGCACGTCATGCAGATCCTCTGGCAGCTCGTACCCATCGACTGCACCACAGAACTCCTCTAAGTCAGGCCCGATCAAGTCCCAGATCTCCAGTCCACGTTCAAAAGCCCATCCTGGTTGTTCGCACCACAGCATCAGAACCTTGTCCTGATTGTCCTCATCCACTGAGGGCAGGGCTTTAACACTGTTCGGAGTGCAGTTGGCACTCATGGACAATCGCCAGATTGGTTTCATCGTCATGGCCTCAGCGAACTTGGCATGCAGGGGAAACGAATTGTTAGCCACGACCTCCTTTAACGCTCCAGTCAGCCTAGACCTAGCCTTCCAATCATCTTGTATCGTTGCATCGGAGATCATCAGATGCTCGGCCTTCCACAGATCCGAGTTGAACGAGGTCAGTCCTTTCAACCAGTTCTGGGGATCAGCAGCACGACCTCCCAAACATGCCGTCACGATTCGTTGAGCTAGGGTCTTGCCGAGTCCAACAGTACCGACCAAGAACAGAGCCTGTCCTGGTACGTTTTGCGACGGGTTCCGCATGGCTTTGCGCCCTTGCTGCAACCATCCTAGTAGATACTGACACTGCGACTCGCCGAGGAGGTTGGTCAAGTACTGTCCAGGCACCGTGTCCTGCCAGTCGCGGCCACTGGCGCCTTCGATGAACTTGTAGGACTCGGTGACCAAGACCTGCAACGATCCTTCTTGATGCAGTCCAATGGTCCGACCGCACAACGGCCCAGCGAAATCCACCATACGGCTTTGTTCGACGGTGGCTTGGGCTTGCATGATCTGTTCCGAGGGCGCACCAAAGTACGCCAACTGATTGCGCCAAGACTCCAGCGTGAGCTTGGTATATCGTTGGGTGTTGTTCAGGTCCACGTACCACTTGGATCCATCGGTGTAGGACCGTTGCACTACGACCTCAGCTTCCTCGGACACTATGTCCCCGTTATCAACGGCGCGGACGACTTCGCTGATGGCGGTCTTCAAGAGTCCAGACTTGAGACCGAACATGGCTCGGACCTTGTCTTGCAGGACTGCGGCTCCTGGTTTGCGACCAAACCGACCCAAAGTCTTGGCGAGCTTTGTGAACTCCTCTGACTTGGAAAAACTAAACTCTGACTTATGAACTTCGAGGAGCCGTTCAAGCATGAGTACCTCGTCCTCATCAGCATCGACTCTTGGGAGACCTCGCCACACTGACTCGAACTGATCGCCTGACGCAGCTCGTAGATCATCAGCTCCCTTCGGACCGTCCCACTTCAGGCGCACTAGCTTGATGGGCAGCTTCGCAGCCATCCGACTGGTCGCTGTGTAGAAATCAGGATTCAAGACTGTGTCCGAGTCACCGACCCAGTACAGTTGTTTGGGGTTCAGATACGCTAGAGCTTGGTCTAGCTCGGGATGAATCTGACCGTTCTGTTGCCAGCCGTAGAATCCACTGATCCCGATGGCAGGGAACCCAGCCTCCGTCAGGGCTATTGCTTTGAACTCGCCCTCGATGATGTACAGCTCGTCGCAGTCTCGGGGAAGTCCTTTTGGGAAAAACACATGCACCCCACTGCCTTCGCGTTGGGTGTATTTCATTTTGCCAGCAGGTTGTGTCAGTCGTAACCGACCAAACTTAGTTGGTTCGCCCGCGAGGTCATGGTACGGCAGATACATACCAGCACGACGAACCCCGACTCGCTCGAAGGCTTCATCGGGGTCCAGCATGACTATGTTGTGTTTGATCAGATTGTCAGTACTGATTCCAGGTCTTTGCATAATGGGTCGTTTTTTATTGCCCACTCAAGGATCAACCAAGCATCGCATGTAGCTAGGGTCACTCGCCCTAGGTCCGAGAACTTCCGCTTGGCCACTTTGAGCAGGGCCGATTTTCGTTTTTTGTAGTTACGTTCGTATATTTTAAGCGGGAACTGCCACGTTCTTGGTTTCACATAGTTCACCTGAACCGACAGAGATGTTAAGATTCCCTCCCACTGCCCTACGTTTCGACCGAACTCAAATATCTTGGCATGAGTCAGAGTAGCCGTTCCGTACACATGTTCAATGAACGCTCGCTGTATGGGATGTTGCTCTAACTTTGCAGCCATTTGATCTGGTGATCGCCAAGGCACTGCCTCGACAAACCCGTTAGCTGCTAAAACACATCCCCCAGATTTACCAGGGTCTATCGCTACGATCATGAATCAGACATATGACGAAGTGGCCATAGGTCTTTTTCATTTACCTCATCCAGCGAGCTGGCGAAAAACACTGCTGCTTGGGCAGTTTGTTTAGCGGTCGTACCGCATGTGTGGAGCAACGCCAGTGCGAGGTTGACTCGATCTGAGTTGGTCCATTCTGGTCCTAGCTTGGCTAGGACTTCGTCTACTTTTTCGGTGTATTGCATTTTCGTTCTTGATAGTCAGCGGCCTCTTGCCTCCAACTATATTCGGACCCGAAGACTTCATCATCGTCTGGTCCAACTCGCTCAGATGGTCGGAGCCTAGCCTTCCAAGGACATTCCTCCCAAACAGGATCGATCTTGAACACAAGGTTCGTAAGATCTTGGAATGTTTCTTGTGGCCAGAACCCAACCAACTCTGGGCTATGGGTAAACATCCAGCGTTTGGACTGAGCCTGCTGGTACTGTAGTGTTTTGCTTGTCATGGTTTTTTGATTCGTTGTAGTTCACGGTCGATGTACCACTTGGCTTTCTCAAGATCTTCGATTGCATTGTTCTTGAGTCCTGCTCGCCAGAGGTACTTGATAGCATTGCCGACGCAGAAATTCATGTGTTCGGTTACCTGTATGCACTCAACGCCGCTTGGATGGCTTGTGTAATGCGAGGGATGATTGACTGGATCATTTGTCATAATAATCAGCGATATGAGCGTCAACGGCGATTGGCATTTTAGGTAGCGCAGGATGCCGCCGACTCATTTCCTGCTCCACAAACTCTTTGGCTTCGACAGCCTGATCTTCAGGGACTTCACAGATCAACTCATCATGGACATGCCATGCTGTTCGGATCCCGCCACGATCAATGCGGAGCATGGCATCAGCGAACACATCTCTAGCCGTAGCTTGAATCACGTTCTCGCACAACTTAGAACCCCAGAAAAACTCCCATTGATTGCTGCCTCGTTCGGTCACAGCCGACAACCCTGTGCGATCACCAAGATCTTCGTAGATCTGGGATCGAGTTTGCACATCGAAGTACCGCACTGTACGACCAGTAGGTAACACCAACTCCAACGGCTGAACCGTCTTCAAGGTGTTAGCCTGTTGTTCAGCATTCTCCTTTTCTGTTTTCCTAAGTCCCTCGTCCAGCATGTTCCAGTAGGACACGATTTTGTCATTGGACCTGCGATACGATCTGACTTGAGTCTCGGCTTCGAGATCGGAGTACTTCATGCCGAACAACCCAGCGAAGTCTTTGAACCTAGCGGCACCGCACCCGTAGCCCAAGCCTAGCACACGGGCCTTGGCGACTTGTCGCATGGCGTTGTCTACTTCCTTCAGCGGTCGTGGGTCTTTGTACCCCATGGTCGAACGAGCGTGAGCCTCGTATACATCCATACCTGACTCGACCAAGTCCAGAAACTTGTAGTCGCCGCAAGCAGCAGCGAGGCAGCGAGGTTCGATCTGGCTCAAGTCAGCAATGATGAACTTGTGCCCAGGTCTGGCGACGACTAGGTTTCGGATCTTCGCCCCGAACAACTCGTCCTTGGGCAGGTTTTGCATGTTGATCCCAGCGTCACCGCTCCAACGACCTGTTAGCCTAGATCCACAGTACTTGAGGGAAAAGTGCAGCACGTCGTCACCATCCAACCGATTCTGGATTGTTAGGAGGGTAGCTAGGTGTTTTTTCAAACGACGTAACTGCACAAAGCTGTCTACGTATGGGAACCGATGCCCGTAGGTCTTATTCCATTCGATCCACTCAGGATTGTTGGCATCGGTAGTCGATGGACGATCTAGGACTCCATCCTTAGCCAACTGACGTAACAAAGCGGCAGCACTCAAGGCTGCTTCATCTCCACGCCAAGGCAGATCATGAAGCAACGCTTGCTCCATCGCTTGGACATTGGACACATATCCCTCTAGTTTACGGGCATCGATTTGAACACCATAATCAGCCTGATCCATGGTCAACTTAGCCAAGTCCCATTCATCGGCTGGCAGCGAGTCCTTGTACTTCATGTACAGTTCGTAGCACAGCTCACTGTCTTTGAGCGCGTAATCACACAGGATCTGCCATCGCTCTGGCGACAGGGAATCAAACTGCTTACCGCTCATCTGAGTGCGAACGGCTTTGTCTACTTGCTTACCCAGCAACACCTTAGCTGCTGTAGCCAGATCACGTTTGACCTGGAGATATGCTGGTATAGCTGCTGTGTCCACCCACTTAGACGGGCAAACATCAAAAGGGATGACCCCTTGGTCCCGTAGCCTATTGGCTACCCATCGGTCAAACTGAGCATTGTGCGCTACCCAGATCGAACCTCTGATCTTGGACCAAGGGGCATCTTGTGGCTTGCCAACGAACTTCAGGTTTGGTCCCACAATGGAAACCATCCCAGCGTAATACAACGGATGCCGAGTGTATGCTTCAGCACCCAGTTCTTTAACGCTGACCTCCTTGTCATAGTAGGTCTCGAAGTCGATGGCGTATGCGTTCATGCTACAGCACCTCGTTCTCTAGCCACTCAACGAATGCGTCGTCATGTTTGCCACGATTGAACGCGACTGGTACGTACCAACTGATGCTTTTGCTGGTCATCTTCTGGCTACCAAACTCCCACTTGACCTTATAGCCTTTGCCATCTAGGAACGGATTCACAAATGCAGTGGCCAAAATCTTGGCGCAGCTCTTGTAGCTAGTCCCTTTCAAGGTCAGGAGACCTTTGACGTAACCAACACCATCGTGTTCGTAATGGGCGTGTTCGAGCGGAACGGGCAACAGCAGAACAGCATCCGCTCGTTCGCTGTACCTCAGTGCATCCTGATCAGCGGTTTTATCCCACTTATGGGCGTACCCAGCGTTGATAGCTTGCTGCTCGGAATCAAACCGAACTGGCAGATCACCGTCACCATAGGCTTTGTCTTCCTCATAGTATTTCTTGAGGGTCAACACGGTCACGTCAGCACGTTCTGCCTGTTCATTAGTGACTGGGATCGTCTTATCGAATAAGAACGTGCCCAGCTTGAAATCCTCGGCTGTTGGACTCATCTTTTGGACGAGGTTCACGCGAGGAATATTAATGTCCGATATGTTCCAATCCCCTTGCAGGGTTGATGTGGGTTCGGACTTAGTCAACGCAACTTCTTCAGTTGCGGCGGTTAGGTTCATCTTCATCTGTTTTATCGTTACTATTTTGGTTTGCGTTTGCCGCGCACTGTGCAGCGACAAATTCTGAGGCTGTGACCCAATGTTTCTCTGATATCCCCAGCCCGTAAAATATTGGCACCAGCATGTCGTAGAACAACTGGTCGTAGGCTTCCTCCCTGACCTCTTCATCTTCGATTGCGCTCAAGTTCAAGCAATCGATCCGTACTGGCAAGATCTCCTCCAACCAGATGTCGAGGTTAGTCAGTATCTTGTACTGACCTTCGGTTAGCCATAATTCACTCATCGTTGTTTTGCTATGTATTCAATAGGTTCCCCTGACTGGATAGCTCCACCACACTCTTCACGGAACTCCTTGGCATATTTGGTTTTCTGCCTAGGCGGTGCGTAGTCCTTGATCATGTTCTCGACCTTGGTCAGGCTGACCTGCATACACTTATCCCAATCTTCCTCGGTCAGACCTCTGGCCATGGCAGTTTGTTTGACTGCGTCTATGTCCACGATCTCTGGGCGACCTTGACGTGTCTTGAGTGTGAACCCAGGGATCTCAAATCCTTGTTCAAGCTGGGCTTTGGCCGCTTCTGTGACTGCCTTGTCCCATTCATCGAGCCACTTCTTTGCGATTGGACGCAGCTCCAAAGCCTTCTGCAAATCCACAGGCTTAGACATGTCGAAGTTTGGTCTAAGCATGGGCAGCATATCTTCCTGATGCTTGGCTGCGGCGAATCGTTCGTAAGCGACTTCGCACGTACCAATGTGCGAGCAATACTGACAGTTGTTACTAGCTTTGCGTTGTCCTGTACCAGCTCTGGCCCTGACCATTGCGGTTCGGTTCCTTAACTCAGGCACATCGCTGCGTTTGTAAGTGTGCCGCTGGACCTCGTCCCTTCTTGGAGCAATCATGGCTACCACCAGTGTGTCCAAGTCACGAAACTTGTCGAAGGTCTTGACGGTGTAATCCTGAAACTGAATGTTGATCCCAGGTTCATCGACGGCGTTATACCCGAACTTGTAATCGATCATCAGTCCTACGTTAGCGTGGATCGCAACGTGATCAGTAGTTCCAGCGTACCGACCGTCCACCTCGAACGACAGTTCCTTATACACCGTGGCTTCGTAGTCACCGAACACATCGGTCATCAGATCAGTCCTCGCTACGCAAGCTCGGTCATACATCCACAACTCATCGTCTTCGATGTTGGTCAGGTCGCCAGTTTCCATGGCGTAATGCAACCTTGTACCAGCCTCGGTTACGGCGTGGACTTCGGTTTGTTCTGGCTGCTCAAAATCTGAGCAGATCTCAATATACTTTAGACTGCTGGGTCTTACGGTTTTCATTTGTAGGTTCTTTGATTAGACCGAGACGTTTGCATGCCTCGGTGGTTTTACGGAAAGCTATTGTCAACGACCATGTTGGTGGGAACATATGACTGATCTGCGCCCAAGTGTATCCTTGTTTATGTTTGCTCATGGCATAAAGTCCCCGTCTGTCAGGGCTTCTAAGTTTTTGAACTTAGCGGTTAGGTTCTGCTCCATCTGTTCCTCTACTGTATCGGCTACTAACGGCACTACAAACCTGCATGGTGACTTTGTGCCGTCCCTGAATGTCCTGCCCGTGGCTTGCTTAAACCACGTCGCGGAATCTGTCAGGTTCAGGATCGCAGTTCTTGGGGCATCACCCACGGTGTCCTGTAGGTTCAATCCCACCCCACCAGACTGCATGTTTATTATCAATCCATCTAGCAGACCGTTCTGGAAATCCGAAATCGAATCCTGACGTTCGTCACCTGTGACTTCGCCATCCACACGGCCAAACCTGTGTTTGGCACGACCGTGCAGGATTTGAAGATTTTCAATCGTGTCTCGGAAGTTCACAAAGTGCAACACCTTTTGTCCACTTTCGATAAATTCAGTACCTAACTCGAACAACACATTGGTTTTCTCATGCTCGATGATCTGTCTGTGCCGTAGTCTACGGACCATGGCATGCTCTGTTTCCTCTGCATGTGTGTTCAGGAGATCTATGTACGCACGATCCAAAGCTTTGGTAGTTTCCAATGCTACGATACGCGTGGACATTTTGAACTCAGGCAAGTCAGCCACCTGTTGAATCGAGACTCTGTCGAGCATATGACTGTACTCGTCACGTAAACCTCTCATGACCTGCTCACCGCCACAGTACTCAAGTCCCCCGAATGCCCCAGGACGACAGCCACCCTTGGACAAACACCAATGCCACCATTCGTTACGATGAAACCATCGCATGGCGTGACCGATACCCTTGATCTGGGTTGTGTTCTCAAAAGGCGTTGCACTCAACATCAACAGAGGAAACTCATGGTCACGGGCATCGATCAACAACTGGGTTTGAAGTGCTTTTGGGTTTCGGCAGTTGTGGACCTCGTCAAAAATCCACAGTGTGTTGCGTGGATAATGAAGCTTGAACTTGCGCCGTTTTTGTCCGCTACGAGTTATACCCTCAGCAGTGCCTCGGATGCACTTCTGGTATGATTCACACAAGGACACTTTGACTCCAACTTTGGAAGCAGCATCCAGCCACTGAGCTTTAGTCACAGCAGGGCACACAATGACGACAGGCACGTTAGCTCGTTTGGCTATGAACAAAGCTTTCCAAGTTTTGCCTGTGCCCATGTCACTCATATCCAGTGCGGCGCCTGTCCGATGGATCGAGTTGAACAACTTGTCGATGCCAGCAAGCTGATAATGTCTAGGCGAGTATGCTGAGAAATTCATCGGTCTGCTGCTGGGTTGCGATTCCTTTGTA
>Ga0181591_10001499_pt1 | contig 20051 bp, 18 predicted proteins | sample 071ome_33_FD_133757 | JGI IMG/M metagenome (GOLD analysis project Ga0181591, IMG submission 133757) | Coastal salt marsh microbial communities from the Groves Creek Marsh, Skidaway Island, Georgia - 071412AT metaG (megahit assembly) | ecosystem: Environmental > Aquatic > Marine > Intertidal...
AATGATAACGGCGATGTTTATATCACCATGTCATTAACAGCCCCGGGGTGTCCGGTGGCTGGTATTTTGCCGCAACAGGCGGCAGATGCGGTAGCGGCGCTGGATATGGTTGGATTGGTTGAGGTGGAGTTGATTTGGGATCCGCCTTGGACAAAAGACCGGATGAGCGAAGACGCTCGACTGGCACTGGATATGTTTTGAAAGAATAGAGATGTTTGCTTTGGATAAACCTATTATCAGCCTTTCTGACCGCGCGGCAGAACATATTCGCGGTTTGATGGCCAGCGCAGATAATGATGTGCTGGGCATTCGCGTTGGCATTAAAACGGCTGGATGTTCGGGCATGAAGTATCATGTTGAATACGCTAAGGATAAAAAGCCTTTCGAAGATAGCATTACCGAAAAGGGGGTCACGGTGTTTATTGACCCAACCGCAGTAATGTTTTTAATCGGTTCTGAAATGGACTGGCAGGAAGAAAAGTTCACCTCGGGCTTTGTTTTCAATAACCCTAACGAAACCGCCCGATGCGGTTGCGGTGAGAGTTTCACCGTAGACGCCTAGTAACACCATCAAAAAGGATAATATGAATGTCGGATCGCGCGGTTCGCCTTGAACAAAAGGCTCAATTAACGCCACGTATCGGCATTACCCAAGCGCTAAAAGAATTGCTTTTTTATGTCTCTCCTCGCGGCAATCGTGAGGTGTTTGTCAGAACTATGCTGGCGCTATTGTTTATCTCTATTGCAAGGGCGGCTACCCTGATTGTTCCGTTGGCCTATGGCTGGGTCGTGGATCATGTGTCGGTAAATGATTACAGCTTTGATGTTTCGATTATGTGGTGGCTTTTAGGGGCTTATGCTCTGGCTAGGGTTAGTCAGCAGTTTTTTGACGAAGCCAGTGAATATGTGTTTGTCAGGGTAGCGCAGAAAGCGGTTCATAACGCGGCTCTTAAGACATTTCAGCATCTGCATTCCTTAAGCTTGAAATTTCACCTCGACCGCCAGACGGGCGGCTTGACTCGTGCGATTGAGCGTGGGGCAAAGGGGATGGAGTTTTTGCTGACTTTTGCTTTGCTAGAAGTCATGCCCCTGATCATTGAGCTGGTTTTAGTGTCTTCTATATTATGGGCATTGTTTGGGTTTTATTATGCTCTGGTGACGGTAATCACCGTTATCACCTATGCAACTTATACCCTTATCCTGACCGAATGGCGGATGAAGTTTCGTCGCCGCATGAATGAGGCTGATGAAAATGCCGCTACGCGTGCTGTTGATTCTCTATTAAATTATGAAACCGTAAAATATTTCAATGCGGAAGAAATCGAAGCTAATAAGTTTTCTCAAGCACTAAAGCGCTATGAAGACGCGGCGGTGATCTCACGCACCTCACTTTCTATGGTCAATGTCGGGCAGGGGCTGATCATTGCCATCGGGCTGGTTATTGTGATGGGCTTGGCTGGACATGACATAAAAGAAGGCAATCTATCCATCGGCAGTTTTGTTGTTGTGAACACTTATCTCATTCAGCTGTACCTGCCGCTCAATTTCCTTGGCTATATTTACCGTGAAATCAGGCAATCTCTGGCTGATATGGAAAGAATGTTCTCACTTCTTACCGAGGACCCGGATATCAATGACACCCAAGAGGCAGCCCCCCTATCCGTAAAAGGCGGCCAGATTATCTTTGACAATGTGACATTCTCATATGGGCCAAGGGTGGTGCTCAAGGGTGTTTCGTTTCATGTTGAACCGGGTAAGCGTGTAGCCCTAGTTGGGCCAAGTGGTGCCGGTAAGTCTACCATCTCAAAATTACTGTTTCGGTTTTATGATCCTGATGAGGGGGATATCCGTATTGATGGGCAGTCTATCAAAGACGTCCAACAATCCAGTCTGCGTTCTGCCATTTCAATGGTGCCGCAAGATACCGTTCTCTTTAACACTGATATCGCAGCTAATATTTCCTATGGCAAAGAAGACGCCTCAATGGAAGAGATCAGAAAAGCAGCGAAATTAGCCTCACTTGCAGATTTTATAGAAACTCTTCCCGAAGGATACCAAACGCGGGTAGGGGAACGCGGCCTGAAGCTCTCTGGCGGCGAAAAACAGCGTGTGGCTATCGCTAGAGCTATACTGAAAAACCCAACCATTTATCTTTTTGATGAAGCAACATCGGCGCTGGATAGCCGTACAGAAAAACAAATTCAAGCCTCGCTCAACGCGATTAGTGTTGATCGCACAACATTGATTATTGCCCATCGGCTATCAACGATTGTGTCTTGTGACGAGATTTTGGTTTTAGTGGATGGCGAGATTGTTGAACGCGGCACGCACCGTAATCTGTTAGCCCAAAAAGGGGTGTATGAGGCCATGTGGCTAAGGCAGGCCTCAGAACAAGCAGAACAGGCAGAATTATCTGTCCCTTCTGATCACATTTCGACTGATGATACTAACTGAACGTATTTTACCTCAAACGGCTTATGCTTCGCTTAAGCTTAAACATGGCAGTGATCTGAATATTCGCTATGGGGTTTGGGGCAATGTTGCTGGTGGCAAGAATAACAGTAAGCCTGTTGTTGTTGTTATGCCCGGATTATCTGAGTTTATTGAAAAATATGCCATTATGATGACGCCTTTGATTAAGGCTGGCTATGATGCGATTATTTTAGATTGGCCATCACAAGGGTTAAGTGGGCGTTTCCTTGATGACCGAACCGTCATTCATAGTAATGGGTTTGAGGATCATCTCAATGCCCTGATGACGGTATTGGACGCAGCAGATATCGCACCGGAGCGACCGCTTATCTTATTTGGGCATTCGATGGGTGGCCATCTAGCGTTTCGTGCCGCTAAGTTGTTGGGAGATAGGGTCAAAGCTATGGTTGTCAGCGCCCCTATGATGTTGCCGCCATTAACGCCGCCATGGTTTGTGCGATTAAAGCTATTGATTTTGATGGGGTTAGGTTACGCCAGAAAACCAATATCTGGAAAAAGCGATCATCCCCACCGGTATACTTTTGATGCGGATAATGTCTTAACCAGAGACGAAGAAGGGTATCATTTGATGCCGCAGTTATGGAATGAAAATAAAGACATTAAAACCTATGATCTGACTTATGGTTGGCTTGCGGCTGCTTATCGGTCATGTGTCAAGACAACTGCCAAGGCCTCTTGGCTTAGGCAATGTCATGTGCCTGTTCTGGCACATATTGGCGGTGATGAGCGACTGGTTAGCGCGGATTATCAGACATGGGCCTTATCGCTATTACCAGATGCTGATGTCATCACCTATGTTGGGGCGCGTCATGAACTGATGCTGGAATTGCCAGATGTGCGGCAAGCCTTTTGGGAAAACACTTTGGCGTTTCTTGATCGCTATCGCTAGCCCCTTTGCAGATGACATCAATGAAATCAGGGGTTATTTTTCTGAGGAAAACTGTTCCTGCATGGCACGTTCAGCTAACCCTTGTCCCGGGTCGCTGAGAATGGTGTAGCTAATGCTGTGATCCATCTGAATATCAACAGTGGTGATATCTCTGATCTCGGTTCCGTCTGCTGCCGCGCTTGCTGGACGGAAATCAGACTCAAGCATGGTCAGGGATACCGTTGCGGATTGCGGCAAAATAGCTCCTCGCCAACGCCTCGGCCGAAAGGCACTGACAGGGGTTAGGGCTAAAACCTCTGAGCCAAGCGGAATGATTGGTCCATGAGCAGAAAGATTATATGCGGTTGACCCTGCTGGTGTTGCAATAATCAGTCCATCACCCACCATTTCTGGCATGCGTGTGACCCCATCTATGTCAATGCGGATTTTAATCGCCTGATAGCTTTCCCGTGAAATGGAAACCTCATTAATGCCGTGGGCATGATGGGTTTTGCCGTCTAGCGTTGTTGCTGTCATGGATAAGGGGTGGATAAGGGTTTGTTCCGCTGTTGTCATGCGGTCAATGAGATCATCTTCGTGATAGGCGTTCATCAGAAATCCTACGGTGCCGCAATTCATGCCGTAAACGGGTTTCCCATCATTAACAGAAGCCTTTAGAGTCTTCAGCATATGCCCATCACCGCCCAAAGCCACAATCACATCACAGTCACTGATCTTGTGCTGGCCATAATGGTTTGTCAGTTGTTCAAACCGCGTTTTGGCAATAGGCCGGTCTGATGCGGTGAAATGAAAACGCATAAAGAACTCCTTCAATCATTCTGCCATAGCATATATCCCGGCTTTACGCCATGATGTGCTTGTTTTTAAGGGAAATCACCCCCATTTTAGAGATATCATGAGCAAGACGTCAATTAAGCCCTTATTACCCAACCCAGAACAATCACCGCTTTTGCGTATGGTTGAGGGCAGAGATGAGAACAATCAGCCTGTTACTATTCCTGTGGTAACCGAAAAGCCCCTAACCATTTTTCTCAATCGTCAGGAAATAGTCACCGCAATGACGCTTGGGGATTATCCTGATTATCTGGCTGTTGGGTTTTTGAAAAACCAAAATATGCTCAAAGATGATGATGTGATCATTGGTATTGATGTTGATGAAGAGTTAGGTGTTGTTGTCGTTCGCACCGATCGCACCACCAATTACGAAGAAAAACTTCAGAAAAAAATTCAGACCAGCGGATGTGCCCAAGGCACAGTGTTTGGCGATATGATGGAACAGATAGATCAAATCACCCTGAATAAAAACACGATGTTGCGTACCAGCACGATGCTTTCCCTTATCAAAGCCATTAATACCATGCCTAGCCTTTATCTCTCTGCTGGGGCTATTCACGGCTGTGTGCTTGCCAAAGAAAATGAGATTTTAGCGTATATTGAAGATGTGGGTCGGCATAACGCGGTTGATAAAATCGCTGGCTGGATGCGGATAAACGGGATTAGTGGTGATGATAAATTGTTCTATACTACCGGACGCCTAACCAGTGAGATGGTGATTAAATGCGTTCAAATGCGTATTCCTGTTTTGATGTCTAGATCAGGATTTACACAATCCGGTGTGGATATGGCGCGCCAGACTGGCTTAACGCTGATCGGTCGTGCCAGAGGCAAGCGTTTCACCGCGTTATCAGGATTAGATCGCATCATTGATGACCATGATAAAACCACCATTGAGGATAACAATGATGATCCTTTATCGCCGCAACGAGGCATGCGACAGCCATGACCGTTTCTGATGATGTGGTTGCTGTTATCCTTGCGGGCGGTGAGGCCAGACGCATGGGCGGCGGTGATAAAGTGTTGATGCAGATTGGCGGTCAGCCATTGTTAAGCCATGTGTTGGCTAGGCTAACCCCACAGTGCGATCATATTCTTCTTAACGCTAATGGGGATCCTGACCGCTTTAAGGCCTTTCATCTGCCGGTGATACCCGATATTGTCACAGGCCAGTTAGGGCCATTAGCAGGCATCTTATCTGCGTTAGATGCGGCCGCAATACAATATCCTTCTTGCCGTTATCTGCTAAGCCTTGCTGGTGATACTCCCTTTATCCCTTTGGATTTGGTGGCCCGCATGATGCGACATGCTGATGGCCAGAACATTGTTCGGGCTAGTTCAGGCGGGCGCGTGCATCCGGTCTTTGCGCTTTGGCCGCTAACCATCAGAGCTGATTTGCGTGATCAGTTGGTCAATCATGATATTCGAAAAATTGACCGCTTTACGGCGGCTTATGATGTCGTGGATTGTGATTTTGATGGCATTCCTGATCCTTTTTTTAATATCAATCGCCCTGAAGACAGGATAGAAGCGGAGCGAACTTTACGCTAAGAGAATGCGTTAGCGTGGGTTTAAGGCTTGCAACTCGGCAAAAGCTGGCTAGATTAGCCGCATATCAACCCTGCTTTTATATTGGATGGTGGGGATTTTTAGGTCTTTTGAGGAAAATCTAGGATCATGATTGAAACTGTGCGTTTAATGGCAAACACCTATAAGGCGGCAATTGACAGGTTGGTTAGTCATCTTGATGATCGCTTTGTTAAGGCTGTGGATATGATGCTTGCGGCCAAAGGCCAGGTTATTGTTTGCGGCATGGGAAAGTCTGGTCTTTTTGGGCAAAAAATTTCCTCAACGCTAGCATCAACAGGAACACCAAGCATTTTTCTGCATCCAGCAGAGGCTATTCACGGTGATCTAGGCAGAGTTCGTGCCGATGATGTGTTGATCCTTATTTCCAATTCAGGGGAAACCGAAGAATTAATTCGCCTAATCCCTGCCTTTGATCGTATTGGCATCTCTCGTATTGCCTTTACTGGCAACACCGCATCAACTCTGGCTAGGCATTCGGATCTCGTGCTGGATATTTCCGTTGATAAAGAAGCTTGTCCCCTTAATCTGGCGCCAACCACTTCGGGTTTAACCACATTAGTGATGGGTGACGCGTTGGCGATTGCGCTAATGGATAAGCGCGGCTTCAAAGTTGAAGATTTTGCCGCTACTCACCCCGGGGGTGCCCTTGGTAAGCGCCTTTTGGCGCGTGTAAGTGATCAGATGGTCACCCAGAACTTGCCGTTTGTGGATAAAGATGACCTCATGCCTTCTGTTATTTTGAGAATGACAGAAGGTAGGCTAGGCATTGCCTTGGTTGGCACTAGTGATCATCTGCAAGGTATCATCAGCGATGGAGATTTGCGCCGTGCGTTGGGTGAGAATGTAGATTTCGCAACAACCCGCGCAGAAGAATTAATGTCGCCTAGCCCATTAACGACAACGCCTGATACGCGAATGGTCGATGCTGAAGCCAAAATGCAAGAGGCGCGCGTGCAATGTCTTGTGGTGCTTGACGACCAACAGACTGTGCGCGGCATTGTTCAGATTTTTCAGCCGGCATCATGAAGCTAGATGACTTTGATTATGAGCTGCCGTCTTCGGCGATTGCTGACCGTCCAGCTTTTCCACGGCATCAGGCAAAATTGCTTGATTTGACTGCAGATGTCAGCCAAGACAGGCGCGTAATAGAGCTGCCATTATTACTTAACTCCGATGATTTAATCATTGTAAATAATACTAAAGTTATTCCAGCAAGATTGTACGGAAAGCGAGGGGATGCCAAAATCTCTATCACCTTGCATCAGCAGACAGGCGGCAACGAATGGCACGCTTTTGCAAAACCAGCTAAGAAATTACGCCTTCATGATACGGTTATTTTTGCTGATGATTTTTCGGCTGTGATTTCGGAAATTGGCGAAAATGGCCTTAGGGTGTTGCAATTCAATCGTTCGGATTCAGATTTGGTTTTGGCGTTACATCAATATGGGGAAATGCCATTGCCGCCATATATTTCTCGTCCGGATGGCGCGGATCAAGCTGATGACACTGATTACCAAACGATGTTTGCGCGTCACGAAGGGGCAGTTGCCGCGCCAACCGCTGGGCTTCATTTTGATGATGTCTTAATGGCGGCGCTTAAAGAAAAAGGAATCAGCTTTGCTGAGGTAACTTTACATGTTGGGGCAGGGACTTTCCTTCCCGTGAAAACAGATGATCCTAAACAGCATATCATGCACCGTGAATGGGGTGAGATTTCGCATGATACAGCGGCAGCGATCAACGCCTGTCGCGCGCGTGGAGGGCGCGTTGTGGCAATAGGAACAACCTCACTTAGATTATTAGAAAGCTGTTGGCGAGACCGCGGAAACATTGAACCTTATCAAGCTGAAACGGATCTCTATATTCTTCCTGGTTTTTCCTTTGGCGTGGTTGATGTGTTATTGACCAATTTCCATTTACCTAAATCAACCTTGTTGATGTTGGTATATGCTTTTGCTGGGCGAGATAAGGTGCGAGCAGGCTATGAACACGCTTTGGCTAATGGATACCGTTTTTTTTCTTATGGAGATGCCTGTCTGATGGAGCGAAACCATGACTAGCCCCTCATTTCAATTCACGCTTAAAACGACGGATGGCGGTGCACGGCGTGGGCAATTGACCACCGCACATGGGATTATCGAAACCCCTGTTTTTATGCCTGTCGGGACAGCCGCAACGGTTAAGGCCATGACGGTTGATGATGTGTGGGCCACGGGCGCCATGATTATTTTGGCGAACACTTACCATTTGATGCTTAGGCCAGGTCCTGAAAGGGTGGAACGTCTGGGTGGTGTGCGCCGCATGATGGGGTGGGATGGCCCTTTATTAACAGATTCGGGGGGATTTCAGGTAATGTCCCTTGGCAGTTTGCGAAAAATTGATGCTGATGGTGTTACTTTTCGTTCTCACCTTGATGGTTCAAGCCATCGTCTTACCCCTGAACGTTCAACTGATATCCAACGCATGTTGGATGCGACCATCACTATGGCATTTGATGAATGCACGCCGTTTCCTGCTGAATATGATGTGGCAGCAGAATCCATGCGCTTGTCTATGGATTGGGCTGAGCGATGCCGGAAAGCCTTTCAATCGCGCCCTGGGTATGGCCAGTTTGGTATCGTTCAAGGGAGTGTTTATCCCGATCTGCGCGCTGAATCCGTTGCTAGATTAGATGCCATAGGGTTTGAAGGATACGCCGTGGGCGGCCTTGCTGTCGGTGAAGGTCAAGACGCTATGTTTTCTACGCTTGAGGCAACAACACCATTGATGGACGCTGACAAACCCCGATATCTGATGGGGGTTGGTAAACCGGATGATATTGTTGGGTCGGTGGCGCGCGGAATTGATATGTTTGATTGTGTTTTGCCCACCCGATCCGGCCGTACCGGGCAAGCTTTTACCCCTCGTGGAACAGTGAATATCAAAAATGCCCGCCATGCGGATGATCCTAGGCCCCTTGATGAGACCTGTTCTTGCCCAGCTTGTCAGAAGTATTCCAGAGCATATCTGCACCATCTCTTTAAGGCAGAGGAGGTGCTCGGCTTGATGCTGCTCACGCGTCATAATATTACTTATTATCAGCGCTTTACTGCCGAAATCCGAACGGCTATAGAAGCCGGCCAATTTACGGATTATGCAGCTTCGTTTTATGCGGAACGTGCAAAAGGTGATATCCCCCCACTTTAACAGGCCGTCTGGGCTATCAGCATGGAAAAGCCTGCTGATTTCTGTCATCATATCCCTATGACTGAGCCAAATGTTATGGCCTTGCTTGCCAAACGCGCTAAAGAATATGGTTTTGCTGTTCTTGGTGTGGCAGGCACAGGAGAAGATCAAACCCAGACTGATCGTCTGGATGCGTTTCTTGCCGCAGGATATCATGGTGATATGGCTTGGCTTGAACATACGCGTGATCGCCGTATTGCCCCAAAAGCCATGTGGGATCAGGCTAAATCCGCAATTGTTTTAGGCATGAATTATGCCCCTGATCATGACCCGATGGACAATCTCAAGGCACGCAGCCATGGTAATATTTCTGTATATGCAAGAGGCCGAGACTATCATGATATTATCAAAGGTAAGCTGAAACAATTGGCGGCAACCCTTAGCCGTGAGGCAGGGGTTGAAGTCAAAGTGTTTGTGGATACCGCGCCTTTGATGGAAAAGCCACTTGCTGCCAAAGCTGGGTTAGGGTGGCAAGGTAAACACACTAATCTGGTATCGCGAGAGTTTGGCTCATGGTTATTTATAGGTGTGATCCTCACAACCCTTGAATTGCCATTATCTGACTCATCAGCAGATCATTGCGGCAGTTGCCAGAAATGTCTGGATATTTGCCCAACAAAGGCTTTTCCAAAACCCTATCAACTTGATGCTAGACGTTGTATTTCCTATCTGACCATTGAATATGATGGTCTTATCCCCCTGCCAATGCGTCAACCGATGGGCAACCGGATTTTTGGTTGTGATGATTGTTTGGCGGTATGTCCTTGGAACCGGTTTGCCAAAGAGGCTAATGAGGCAAAATTAGCAGCAAGAGAAGCCCTAAGCCTGCCAGAACTTGATCGTCTCTTACGCTTAGATGATCGCTCTTTTCGGGAAATGTTTACCGCATCACCAGTGAAGCGAACAGGATATCACCGATTTATGCGTAATGTGTTGATTGCCGCAGGGAATAGTGGGGATGCTAGTTTCATTGAGACGATAATGCCGCATCTTGATGCTGAAGACAGCGTTATTCGCGGCACGGCGATATGGGCGCTGTCACAATTGCTAAACAGAGATGATTTTTTAACGCTAGCTGAAAAGGGACAAAAGCAGGAAAAGGATCAGGCCGTGCTTTTGGAATGGGACACAGGAATAAGCATTTGTATAGCCCCGGCAAAAATTAAATAGGTTGAGGTTAAAATAATGCCCCATTTGGTGATAAGGGTAAGTTCAAATTGATTAAGGGTCGCTAATGTTGCAAAGCCAATCCACAACAGCGTGATGGGGAACGTCACCAGACGCCAGCGTTTTGTTCGTATCGGATGCACAAACCGAATAGGCAGAAACATCGCGATAGCCAGAACAATACAGATGATCATAATAATCCAGAAATTAGGCTGAATCGCAAACAGCACTAGCACCACCATATTCCAACAAGATGGAAAGCCAGAAAAGGATTTATCCTCAGTTTTCATGCGCGTATCAGCAAAATAGAGGGAACTGGCAAAGGTAATCACTAGGGTTGATACCCATCCTGTCCAACCACTAAGCAATCCGCTTTGAAACAAGGCAAAAGCAGGAATAAAAACATAAGTCAGATAATCGATAATCAAATCTAAAAGAATGCCGTCAATACGTTTTGCGTTATCCAAAACATCAAAACGACGGGCTAATGGCCCATCAATACCATCAACAATTAAGGCCATCATCAGCCAAAAGAACATGGCATCCCAATCAGCTTTCGCTGCCTCAAGAATGGCCAGCATGGCAAGAATGGAACCAATCGCCGTGAATAAATGCACAGCATAGGCTCTAAGAGTAGAAGACACTAATATTTCTCCTGACCGGCAACCTTTATGAAAGGCAGTTGAAGATACCTTAGTCTAAAGTTTATCAAAACTCAAAGGATCTGGCTAAGAAATTCCTTAGTCCTAGGGTCCTTAGCCTTGGTAAAAAAGGTCTTGGGTGGCCCATGCTCAACAATAACACCATTATCGGTAAAATAGATATGATCCGCAACCTCACGGGCAAAGCCCATTTCATGCGTGACGAGGATACAGGTCATGCCTTCTTGCGCTAAGTCCTTTATGGTCACCAGAACCTCTTTGACAGTTTCTGGGTCGAGTGCTGCCGTGACCTCATCAAACAGCATTACATCCGGATTCATAGCAAGCGACCGTGCGATAGCAACGCGCTGCTGTTGGCCACCTGAAAGCTCACCCGGATAGGCGTTTTCTTTCCCTTCAAGGCGGACTTTCTGCATCAAGGCAAAGGCGCGCTTGCGAACCGTTTCCTTATCCTCATTCAGAACAAGGGTAGGGGCCATCATGATATTTTCAAGCGCCGTTTTATGAGGAAACAGATTATATTGCTGAAACACCATACCAACGCGTTTGCGCAATTCTAATTTTTGCAGTTTCGGGTCTGTGACATCAATACCGCACACATTAATTGAGCCGCCTTGAATATCATTCAGGGCATTGATGCAACGAATAAGGGTCGATTTTCCTGATCCTGATGGACCAATGATACAAATCACCTCGCCCTTGCGGACATCTATACTGACGCCTTTTAGCACTTCTAATTCCCCAAAAGATTTATGCACATCTTTAATGGATACGATCACCTCAGTGGATTTTGATGTCATAGTGGGGTCCTCTATATTTTGACCGCATAGCGGCGTTCAAGATACATGGTCATTCGAGCGATAGGGTAGCAATAGATAAAAAACAACCCAAGGGCAAAACTGTAAAACGGGACAAGCAGCTCAGGATGATTGTTCTCTGCTTCCATGGCTTGCCGTGAAAGCGTAATAATTTCTTCTACACCCAGCAAGGAACATAATGGTGTTGCCATCGTTAAAATAGCATACCAATTCATCCACGGTGGGATCATGCGCTTAAAGCATTGTGGCAGAATAATACGCCAAAGAATCTGCTGGCGACTAAAGGCTAGGCTTTCTGCGGCTTCCCATTGGGCTGTTGGCACAGACATAATAGCACCGCGAACAATTTCGGAAATATTAGCCATGATAGGTAAGGAAAGTCCAATGACTGCCTTCATCCAATCTGGGATCATAATGATGACGCCAAACACGGTAATCTCAAACGGGAACGCTAATAACACAATGAACAGCAAGACCAACCATGGCGAATTGCGAAACAATTGGGTAATAAACCAACTGATTTTGCGTGTGACCGATATCTTTGAGATTTGGCCAAGGCCAAGAACAATCCCTGCCGCTGTTCCGATCAGCATGGCAAAGAGCGAGATAATCACATTAAAAAGAAAACCAGATTTCAACAGAAACGGTATCCAATGCCAAAGCGTACCAAAGGCATCAATAATAGTGTAATTGCCGGCGGCATGGCTGGCAAAAGGCCAAAGCATCAGCGGCAGAAATAACAGTAATCCTGTCCATGGTGAAAATCCAGCCAGCCACGCGCTGGTATGAAGCTGAGGCGAAGACCTGGGCAGAAACGGCTTAAGGACAGGCAAATCCGTGGTTGATAATTCTGATATTCCGGGAATTCTAGTGGCCATAACCGGGTATCCTTAATTTTCTTTCCCAACGGTTCATGCTCATCACCAGAACCCCAACCAAAAGAATGTAGACCACAAAAACCAACAGCATGGTCGGATATTGCGCTGATGGATAATCATTCCAAATGGTAACGGATTGATAAAGCAATTCGGGAACGGCGATGCCATAAGCCTGGGTTGTTGTTTTCATCAAATTGATAAGATTGTTATTCAATGAAGGCAATGAAACCCGAATGGCTAATGGAAAGACTACATAGCGAAAGGTTTGAAATCTTGAGAAACCAAGAGATTCTGCTGCTTCTTTGGTGCTGTCCGCAACAGCTTCAATGCCTGCGCGGAAAATCTCTACATTAAAAGCACCAGCAAAAAACGAAAGTGAAATAATGGCCCATCCAACATTTGAAATGATAGGAATTTCCAGCCAGCCATCAGGGCTGTAGGTCGGGGTGAATTGCCCTAACGCAAAATAGAAAAATAGCAATTGCACATATGGCGGTGTATTGCGGAAAAATTGAATATACCCCTGCACAAGCGAACGGATAATGACATTTTTGCTGCCTTGAGCAAAAGCCCCGACAATCCCAATTACTACCGATAAAATGAGACAGTAAAACGATAGTTTAATGGTCATCCATATGCCGGATAGAATTTTGCCCTGTTGCAAAGGCTCATACATCCAGATGAAATTCCATCTAGGGTAGTCTTCAGCTATTTGTCTGAAAAAATCAGCAATGATATCCATGCGTCAACCACGAGTTCCAAAAATATAAATCCCGCCATGTTTCCATGACGGGATTATCATATTAGCCATAGGCTTTATTCAGCCAGCCAATCGTTGTATTGGGCCTGCTTATCCTGAAGATACTTAGTTGGCTTAATGCCCCATTTCTTTTCAAGTTCAGCCAAGGTGCCATCCTGGTGCCACTGGTACTGCATACCGGACATAAAACGGCCAAAGACACAATTCTGTTCAGCTTTTGGAACAGCTAGCGCCCATGGGTTGTCATCTTCGGAGTTTAGTGGCATTTCAAAATCATCCCACTCACCAGAGCTTAGGTCAGAGCCGATAGAACTGTCGTCATAAACCCAAGCGATACATTTTTTGTCACGCAGAGCTTGCTTGGCTTCAGCATTGCCAGTGAAGGCAATGATTTGAGCGCCATAACGCTGTTCAACAATCTGGTTGTAGAAAGCGCCTTGTTTGCCGCAAACAGGCTTACCGCGAAGGTCTTCCCAGCTTGTCAGACCCAAAGCCTTGGGTGACATCACATTTGTCCCAGAAGTGTAATAATTTGGGCCAACGATGCCAACGATTTCACGTCTATCTTTACGATCAGACATGGTTGCAATCATCAGATCAATTTTGCCCTGTTCCAGAAATTGCATCCGATTTGATGACTGAACTGCCACCAATTCAATATCAACACCCATTGTATCAGCAACATTCTTGGCCATGTCGATTTCCATGCCAATAATCTCACCATCAGTATTCCGGAAGCCCCAAGGCTTGTAATCCGCTTTCACACCGACAACAAGTTTGCCACGAGACATAACCTTGTTCCATGTATCGTTTGAACACTGTTCAGCGGTAGCCACCATTGGTGCCATCGCAAAGCTAGCGGCAACAGCGCCAGCTAGAATCTTTTTAATCATTAAATCCTCCTTAAAAAATAAAAGTTACGTCCATAAGCTAGAAAAAGATTAGCAAAAACATAACATCTATTCATTTTGTAATCTTAGGCTCTCTTTGGCAACACTTAAAAAGTAATATTTTATAAGAATATGATTTGACTAAATGAAATCCTCCTTAGAAGAATGAGGTTTGTTAATATTTGTTTGATCAAGACTTAAAACCATCATGCCACATACCGATTCTAATTTTTCCGAAGATTTGACAACATTGCCATCACAGGCAGATGTCGTTGTGATTGGTGGAGGGGTGATGGGGTGTTCCACCCTTTATCATCTTGCCAAAGAAGGGGTTGGCAATGCTGTTTTGTTGGAACGCAATAAGCTGACTTCTGGGACAACTTGGCATTCTGCCGCACAGGTGCGCGCCTTGCGATCAACCCAAAATCTAACCAATTTGATAAAGTATTCCATTTCTCTTTATCAAGCGTTGGAAGAAGAAACAGGTCAAAACGTAGGGTGGATTAACAAAGGATCATTATCCATTGCGACAAATCCAGACAGATTAACGCATATTCGCCGACAAGAAGCCCTAGCCGGATTATATGGGGTTGAAGCTGTTTCAGTATCAACAGAAGAAGCCAAAGACCGCTGGCCATTAATGCATAGTGACGATGTGATTGGTGCAGTCTGGTCACCAGATGATGGACGAGTAAGCCCTTCGGATTTATGCGCGGCTCTGATCAAGGGCGCTCGAAAAAGAGGCGCAAGTATTTTTGAAGATACCGGTGTGACGGGCATCATCACCGAAGGTAATAAGATCAAAGGTGTTGAAACGTCGCGTGGGGTGATTGCGACAAAACACATTGCTTTATGCACAGGATTATGGAGCCGTCAGGCCGCGCAAATGGCCGGTGTTGAGGTGCCGGTCTGGCCTTGTGAGCATTTTTATCTCTTAACACGTCCGATTGATGGTATTTTTGGCAATATGCCAACCTTATCGGATCATGATCGGCATTTATATATTCGTGATGACTCTGGCGGCTTGTTAGTCGGTTGTTTTGAGCCGATGGGCAAACCCATTGATCCCGACCGATTAGGATCAGATTTTGCCTTTCAATTGTTGCCAGAAGACTGGGATCATTTTGAACCAATGCTTAAACATGCCTTACATCGTCTACCTGTTTTGCAAGACGCTGAAGTTAAAATGCTCTTAAATGGGCCTGAAAGCTTTACCCCTGATGGCAGTTTCCTCTTGGGGGAGTCTGCGGAAACCCAAGGGTTTTATCTGGGTTGCGGTATGAACTCGGTTGGTGTTGCTACAGGTGGTGGGGCAGGCTGGGCGCTGGCGCATAATATCGTTCATGGAGCGCCGCCAATGGATTTACATGAAGCTGACCCCAAACGCTTTGATCCCTCATGGTCAGATGTGGCGGCGTTGTCTGCGCGCGTGCCAGAAGTGCTGGGCAAGCATTATGAGATTACTTATCCCGGACGCCAGTGGGCAACATCGCGCGGGTTACGCCACCTGCCTTTACATCAGGCTTGGCAAACAGAAAACGCATATTTTGGTCAGGCCTATGGCTATGAAAGGCCGCTATATTTTGATGCAAAGCAAACCCCAACATTGACATTTGATCAACCCGATTGGTTTGATCAGGTGGGCCGTGAAGTTAATCATGTCTCAAAAGGTATAGGCGTCACAGATTTATCTAGTTTTGGTAAAATCGATGTTACCGGCAAAGATGCCTTAACTGCGCTGGAATGGATTATGAGCAATCGAATCGATCGTCCGGTGGGATCAGTGATTTATTCGCTCATGCTTAATGAAAAGGGCTGCATTTTGAGCGATCTGACCATATTCCGACTGGATGATCAGCATTTCCGGCTTTATGTTGGCACAGCCGCGCTAAAACGGGATTTAGCGTGGATCAAGCGGCAGATGAAAGAGGATTGGGATGTTTCCATTCACGATGTCACATTATCCTATGCCACTTTGGGGTTAATGGGTAGTGATGCTGCCAATTTTGCTGTTTCTATGGGGGCAAACTGGCTAAATGAAATTGCTTATTTCCGTCATGCCAAGGGTGAGATTGCTGGTTTTGAAGTAATGGCCGGGCGGTTATCCTATGTTGGGGCACCAGGGTGGGAGATCACTTGCGCAAGCAGCGATTCCATGGCGCTTTATAAATTCATGAAAACCAAAGGGGTCAAACCTGTTGGTGCATTTGCGCAATCAGCTATGCGCATAGAAAAGCAATTTTTATCGTATGGTCATGATATTGATACTGATAATACGCCGGAACAATTGGGGTTAATGTTTGCTGTAAAATCAAAAACACCTTTCATTGGGCTTGAGGCCGTTAAGGCAAGAGCAGGAAAAACCCCTGAAAAAACTTTGGCTACTTTGATATTTGATCAAAAAGATTTTACCCCTATCGGCAATGAACCTGTTTTGGATATATCGGGCCAGATCATCGGAAAAACCACTTCAGCCAGTTTTGGTTATCGGGCAGGGGCGCCAATTGCGCTGGCATTACTCAAAACTCATGCTATTCATCAAGATGCTAAATGCCATGTGAATATAGCGGGCAACCTGGCGTCAGCAAGAATAAGCCAGCGACCTGCTTTTGATCCGGACGGCAACCTCATGCGGTCAAAACTGTAATGAAAAAGAGATAAATTGAGGAAAAAAGATGTCTTATGTCTTTGGTCGTAATACTAAGGGAAACCCACCTATCGCAGTCGCAGGAGAGGGGTGCTATTTGATTGATGCGGATGGCAAGAGGTATCTTGATGGGTCTGGCGGCGCGGCAGTGTCTTGCCTTGGGCATAACAACACGCATGTCAAAGAGGCAATCAAGCAACAGATTGATGATCTGGCCTTTGCGCATACAGGGTTTTTTACCTCAAAACCAGCAGAAGAGCTGGCTGAAAAATTGATTGCACATGCTCCACCTGGGCTTGAAAAAGTGTATTTTGTATCAGGCGGGTCAGAAGCGGTAGAGGCCGCGATAAAACTGGCACGTCAATATTATGTTGAACGCGGAGAGCCCCAACGCCGGCATCTGATAGCCAGGCGGCAAAGCTATCATGGAAATACCCTTGGTGCCCTTGCCGCAGGGGGGAATCTCTGGCGCCGTCAGATGTTTCAACCGATCTTGTTTGAAACCAGCCATATTGCGCCTTGTTATGCGTGGCGTGAACAACATTCAGATGAAACTGAGATTGCCTACGGTTTGCGTGCTGCAAATGAATTAGAAGCAGAGATTTTGCGGCTTGGGCCAGAAAATGTCATGGGCTTTATTGCTGAGCCAGTGGTTGGTGCAACCTTAGGGGCTGTCCCGTCTGTGACCGGATATTTTCAGCGTATCAGAGAGATTTGTGATCAGTATGGCGTGCTGCTTATACTGGATGAAGTGATGTGCGGCATGGGGCGAACGGGTTTTCTCTTTGCCTCTGAATATGATGGCATCAGTCCAGATATCGTAACCATAGCAAAGGGTCTTGGGGCAGGCTATCAACCCATTGGTGCTATGCTTGTTTCAGGTGCGATTTTCCAAACTATTGCTGATGGGTCAGGGTTTTTTCAGCATGGTCATACCTATTTGGGGCATCCCGTCGCAACAGCAGGCGCAAATGCCGTAATGGATGTCTTAACAAGCCACGATATGATGGGTGATGTTCGCGCCAAAGGTGAACGCACTTTATCTGCGCTTAAAGACCGCTTTTCTCAGTACCCCCATATTGGTGATATTCGTGGCAGGGGGCTTTTCCTTGGTCTTGAGTTTGTTAACGACCGTGAGAATAAAACAGCGTTTTCCCCGTCACACGGCATCCATCGGGCCTTTAAGGCAGCGGCATTTGAGGCAGGCTTGATTTGCTATCCTATGGGTGGAACTATTGATGGGCAACATGGGGATCATGTTTTACTTGCGCCCCCATTTATCATCAGTGATAGTGAAATTGACCTTATGGTAGATCGTCTTGATATAGCGTATAAAAAAGTATTTAACTGAATATATCAATGCGTTATTAATATAACTTTATATTTTAAATTAATTTATTTTTGCTATACGGTTTTTCTTTTCGCCAACGCCATACCGCGTTATGATAACCACTTTAGTTATTGAGTTGTGATGAAATGAAGATATTTGCCAAATCTTTCACCCAACAAGAAAGCATACCCGAGGAAGGTATTGCCCGCGCTGTTGAGATTATGCGCTCAGGCCGTCTACATCGCTATAATGTTGAGGTTGGTGAAGAATCCGAAGTTAGTCAGCTGGAAAGCGAATATGCGAAATGGCAGGGCAGTAAGTATTGCATTGCCTGTGCTTCTGGTGGTTATGCGATATCACTAGCATTGCGTGTGGCAGGGGTTAAACATGGGGATACGGTTTTGGCTAATGCTTATACCCTCGCCCCTGTACCTGGGGCCATCCATAGTGTTGGCGGTGTGCCGTTATTCATTGAGATTGATGAAAATTACCATATGGATATTTCAGATTTTGAAGCTAAAGCATCATCATCTGGGTCCAAGGTTTTGTTGCTATCACATATGCGCGGTCATATTTCCGATATGGAAGCAGTGATGGCCATTTGTAAGCAGTATAATATTATCTTGGTTGAGGATTGTGCCCATACCATGGGGGCATCTTGGCGAGGGGTGCGGTCAGGGAACTTTGGCACTTTGGCTGCGTTTTCAACACAAACATATAAGCATATGAACTCTGGTGAAGGTGGTTTTTTGACCACTAATGATCCGGATATGGCGGCGCGCGCGGTGATTTCATCAGGGTCATATATGTTGTATTCGCGCCATGGGGCTATTCCAGATCAAAATCATTTTGAAGCAGTAAAATACTATTCTCCGAATTATTCTGGTCGTATGGATCATCTTCGCGCCGCGATGTTAAGGGCGCAGTTGCCGTATCTTGAAGACAATGTTGCGCGCTGGAACGCGCTTTATGATGATTTGCATCGCCGAATTAAAACCATCCCGGGTTTGACTATCCCAGATCGGAAACAAGAAGAATCTTATGTTGGCTCATCCATTCAGTTTCGGATGGATGGGGTTAATCGTTCGGATATCCCGGGGGTTCTTAACCGATTAGCAAACCGTGGAGTAGAATTGAAATGGTTTGGGGATGACGAACCTAAAGCTTTCACCAGCCGTTATGACAGCTGGCGTTATATTGATAACCTGCCTGTTTTGTCAAAAACCTTATCAGTTCTTGAAAAAACGGTTGATATGCGGATACCGCTTACCTTTAATCTGGATGACACGGCATTGATCGCATCCATTTTATCCGAAGAAATGGCAATGATGACCACAGGAAATAAAGCAACAGCATGAAAACCGTCACCTGCATAGAAGATTTGCGGCAAATGCACCGCCGCCGTGCACCAAAAATGTTTTATGATTATGTTGATAGCGGATCATGGACAGAAAGCACTTACAAAGCCAACGAAAGTGATTTGCAAGGGTTGAAATTTCGCCAGCGTGTAGCGATTGATGTTAGTGCCAGATCCACAAAAATGCCGATGTTAGGCCAGATGTTACCAATGCCCGTGGCGTTGGCACCGACAGGCTTAACGGGAATGCAATATAGGGACGGTGAGATTTTAGCAGCAAAAGCAGCGGCGAGTTTTGGTGTTCCCTTTACCCTTTCGACCATGTCCATTTGTTCCATTGAGGATGTGGCAGAAAACACTGACAAGCCCTTTTGGTTTCAGCTTTATGTGATGCGCGACCGCGATTTTGTCCGCCGCTTAGTTGACCGCGCGAAAGCGGCTAAATGCTCGGCGTTAATGCTGACACTGGATTTGCAGTTGATGGGTCAGCGTCATAAGGATATTAAAAATG
>Ga0181591_10001500_pt1 | contig 20050 bp, 20 predicted proteins | sample 071ome_33_FD_133757 | JGI IMG/M metagenome (GOLD analysis project Ga0181591, IMG submission 133757) | Coastal salt marsh microbial communities from the Groves Creek Marsh, Skidaway Island, Georgia - 071412AT metaG (megahit assembly) | ecosystem: Environmental > Aquatic > Marine > Intertidal...
ATATTGATGTAATTCCTGATAACGCTATCCAATTTAATATTTTAGGTGTTAACTTTGGCTTGGATTTAAAAGGTATTATTAATGCAAAAGAAGAGCTGTCACGACTCAATAAAGAATTACGGAAAACTATAGTTGATCTTAATATTGTTGAAAAAAAATTAGATAACAAAAATTTTTTAGACAATGCACCGCGAGATATAATTGAAAAACAAAGAACGATCAAAGAGGAATTATCAAACCGAAAGAAAGAGTTAGAAATTTCAACAGAAAAGTTTATGAAGTTAATCTAGTTATCTTTTTTTAGTGAGGTAATTTTTTTGATTTTACAAGACAAAGATAATTTCTAAAGGTACTAAAATTCCCTTGTTAATGGAACAAGTAACAAAAATCATTTTACAGTAATTTAGAAATCGAGAGATACAGATAAATTTATGGAAGGCGAAACAGTGATTCTAGTATCCAAATGTGCTGCTTTTGCCTGAGCCGCATAATCAGCACTATCACAGTCCATACCAGTCGTACATATTGGTTTAGCTATAAACGGCAGATCATTCCTAATATCTAATGCACCTGTCAAAGAAATTACAGCACCTGACTCATGTTGATTATTCATTCCAACCACTAAATTTACTATTCCAGCCATAGCAATTCTATCATCGGATGCTTTATATATAATAGAATTATTAGCATATGAATTTTCAGCATCCATACTATCTCTGGATAGAAGAGCTGAAATATCAGCTTTATAATATATATCTGTATTTTCGTTGAGTGGTTCAGCATAGGCTTCTAATCTAAGCGTAGGCCCCACAGAAAACACTGAAATCGAATCTTTAGAATCATAGAAAGTATAATCCCATTTAGTTGAATATTGACTATAATTTGCTTTGAAACCAACCTTTGTTAAAAATTGTGATCTTAACTGATGTAAGAAATCATCTTTATTAAGGTTTAAATCAGAAGCATCCCATAAATGGCTATATGAAAGCATATTTAAATTTGATTTGGTAACTATGGTTTTAAGTCCTTCATTATAAATGATTTGACCTGGTGAAGCTGATCCATCAACAGGAATTAAGTCAAGATAATCATAGTCACCTTCGTTTGAGGTCTGGAAATTATAATTTTTGTTATGTGAACCGACTATAAATGAAAAATCAAACTTTCCTGCATGAGTAAGTGATATGGCAGGGCTGTTGAATATTAAATCTCCGTCATCTCCATGTGAGAAAAAATTAAAATTACCATCATCAATTGCTAAGCCAATTGAATCCGTCGTTTTTATATTTGGTATTGTAAGTCCCAATGAAATAGTGTTTGAAGTGTTTTCATTAGCATTAATATTTGGAGCATCTGCCGCATATGCAATAATTGTAAGGATTACAATTAAGAATTTGATTAAAGCTTTATATTTCATAGCATAATATTCCTTCCAAATTATTACACAAATTAAGTCTTTTCGATTAAACACATGTGTATATGTGAGAAAAAGATTAGAGGCACTTAGAGATTAGAGGCACTTAGAGATTAGAGGCACTTAGAGATTAGAGGTGTTTAGTAGCATGCCATCAAGTAGAAAATTTAATTTAAACCAATATTTATGAATTAACAATAAAGTTTTTAATAATCCACTAAATATGTTCAGACTTAAAACCAGCTGTTACGGGCACGTGGTCAGAAGGCTTTTCTAAGTTTCTTGTTTGTGAATGTGTGCTAAAATTATAAATCATCGAACATGCTGATGCAGATAAAAGTATATGGTCTATTCGAATGCCATGATTTTTCTCCCACGCACCACCTTGGTAATCCCAGTGAGTAAAATCAACATTACCCTTGTTCATGAACTCATGTGCATCATAAAGACCAAGATTACATAACTCACGGTATTTCTTCTTGGATTCTATTCTAAATAGGGCATCATCCGTCCATTTGGTGAAATCATAGACATCATTTTCTGTCGGAATAATATTAAAATCTCCAAGAATAATATATGGTATTTCTTTGGAAATATTTTCCTTTGCTTTTTTAATTAGTTGGTCCATCCATCGAAGCTTATAGTCAAATTTTTCTGATGGATAAGGATTGCCATTTGGAAGATAAATACAATTAATGATAACACTCAAATCATTTGGCAACTCTAACGTTGCTTCAATAAACCTCGATTGTTCATCTTGGTTTTTTTCATCTAAAATATATGTAATTTTTGTTAACTCATATTTGGATAAAATAGCAACGCCATTAAATGATTTTTGTCCATTAACATAGCAATTGTAACCATATTCTTCTATCTCAGAGAAGGGGAAATCATCGTTAACACATTTAATTTCTTGTAAGCAAAGAATATCAGGAGAGTTTACTTTTATCCAATCTAGAAAAAGATCTTTTCTAGCTCTAATACCATTAACGTTCCAAGTTGTTATGGAAAAATTCATGTAAGCTTAGATAGTAAAACTAACGCCACATCCACAAGAGGACGATGCATTTGGATTTTCTATCTTAAAAGATGATTCCAGAAGTGTGTCAGTATAATCAACCACTGAACCTTTTAGGTAGTTGATGGACATATCATCTATAATAATTTTTGCACCATTATGTATAAACTCAATATCTGATTTTTCTACATTGTTTGTTAGGCTAAACTCATATTGAAACCCAGAGCATCCACCACCTTTTACTTCAATCCTGAATGCATTATTTTCGGATTCGTTCTCTAATAATTTAAGAATGTGTGACGCAGCAATATCAGTTATTTTTATGTCATTCATTTTTGTAAAAACTCCAAAAAAAGCCTATTAAAAGATTATACATATAATTATAATGTAGATGATGTCAGGTTTCAATAAAATTGCCTTTAATAGTAATCTAAACTCAAAAAGATTATTTAATGAGGAAGACGATTTTCGTTCACCCTTCCAAAGGGATAGAGATAGAATTCTTCATTCAAATGCTTTCAGAAGATTGGCTCATAAAACACAAGTATTTTTATCAACCAAAAAACAAGATCATTATAGAAACAGACTTACTCATAGTCTAGAAGTGTCTCAGATAGCTAGGTCAATGAGTTCTATAGTAGGCGTAGATGAAAATCTAACCGAAGCCATTGCTTTATCTCATGATCTTGGTCATCCTCCATTTGGTCATATAGGTGAAAATATACTAAATGATTTGATGAATAAACATGGTCATCAGGGTTTTGATCATAATATTCAAACACTTAGATTGTTAACCTTACTTGAGAAAAAATATGCATTGTTTGATGGGTTGAATCTTACCTTTGAAACCCTTGATGGAGTATTAAAACACAGTGGACCCATAAAAAATCAAAAGAACTATCATTTATCATTTTCTAAAAAATATGGCTTTAATTTAGATCAGCAATCCTCAATAGAGTCTCAAGTTGCAGCATTATCAGATGATATTGCTTATAATTGCCATGATATCGATGATGGTATAAGAGCGGGTTTATTTAACCTCGATGATTTAAAGGAAATAATTATCATTGATGATCACATTAAAATTATAAAAGACAAGTACCCCGCTATAAATGATTCTAGACTTATTCATGAATTAAAAAGGAATCTTATTAATACTTTTATTAAAGATGCTACAAATCAGATAATAGTAAATATTAATGTAAATAATATATCAAATCATATGGATGTAATAAGCTGTAAAAAAATGATCGTACAATTATCAGAAAAAACTGTAGTACAAATGGATGATATGAGGAGCTTCTTAAGAAGAAATATGTACCAAAATAGAGAGGTCTTATCTTATTTGAATTATGCCGAGGATGTTGTTGTGGGTCTTTTTTATTTCTATAAAGAAAATTTAAACAAATTACATGTAAATTTTGACAGTGATAATTCAACCAAAAATGTTGATAGGGTAATTTGTGACTTTATATCTGGAATGACAGACAATTATGCAATCGAAAAATACAAAGAATTGGTCCAATCTAAATGACTAAATCATTCATTTACACTTATAATAATTTTTTAAAGAATTTTTTAAAAAATAATTATTCATTAGAAGAGTCAGTATTTAATGAAGTATCCAATCATATCAATTTTTTTGATATGCCAAAAAATAGTCAACATGGTGATTTGTCTACTAATGTTGCTATGATGTATTCAAAAAAATTAAACCTAAACCCTAGGGATCTTGCTCAAAAAATTGTAAATGCATTTAATGACAACAAAAAAGAACTATTCATAAATAAAATTGAAATAGCAGGACCTGGTTTTATAAATTTTTATCTTAACCCTACGATTTGGCAATTATCACTCAGGGACATTCTTGATAATATTAATGACTATGGTTATGAAGACGTAGGTCAAGGTGAGCGTGTAAATATTGAATATGTATCTGCTAATCCGACAGGTCCGCTGCATATTGGCCATTGTAGGGGTGCAGTAATTGGAGACGTATTAGCATCACTTTATGAAAGAATGGGGTATCAAGTAACACGAGAATATTATGTTAATGATGCTGGCGGGCAAATAAATCAGTTAATTAGCTCCATAAGATACAAAATAAAATCATTTCTCTCTATAAACACAGAAGAGGATGTTCTTATCTATAATGGAGAGTATATAGAAATTATTTCCAAGGAAATTCTTCAAAAATATTCAAGGGCAGTAATTGAGGACCCTGATTGTGATGAAATTATAAGGCAATATTCAATTGATTATATTTTGAAATTAATAAAAAACGATTTAAAGAAAATAAACATCAAACATGATTTATTTTATTCTGAAAAATCTCTTTTGGATTCAGGTGAAATACCAGAAGCAATTCAAATATTGAAACAGAAAGGTTTTGTGTATTGGGGTAAATTAGAGCAGCCTATAAATCAAGAAAATATTGATGTTATAGATAGAGAGCAGGAGCTTTTCAAATCAACAAATTTTGGTGATGATATTGATAGGGCTATATCAAAAGCTGATGGAACACACACATATTTTGCATCGGATATTGCTTACCACAACAATAAGATTAAACGAGGTTTCACAAAATTAATAAATATTTGGGGGGCAGACCATGCAGGGTATGTTGCACGTTTAAAAGGATCCGTTAAAGCTCTAACAAATAATGATGCTTCTGTTGAGATTATACTATGTCAATTGGTAAAGTTATTTAGAGACAATAAACCAGTAAAGATGTCAAAGAGAAATAATGACTATATTACAATTGATGAAGTTGTTGATGAAGTGGGACCAGATCCAATAAGGTTTATGATGTTGTTTAGAAAAGCGGATGCCCCATTAGACTTTGATTTTGTCAAGGTGTGCGACAAATCAAAGGAAAACCCTGTTTTTTATGTTCAGTATGCACATGCAAGAATTCATTCTGTGTTTAGAAATTGGAACGAAACAAACAAAAAGAAATTTGATGAAGAAATATCAAATATGAGTTCAAACTTTGATCTAATTACAGATCCTAATGAGATAGATATAATCAAAAATATGTCTTATTTTCCAATGGTAATTAGAAATGCACTTATTACAAATGACATACATAAAATAGCCTATTATTTACATGATTTAGCATCAGAATTCCATTCGCTATGGAATCATGGTAATGATCACTCAGAAATGAGGTTTATAATTGAAAATAAAGAATTAACCCAACAACGTTTATGCCTTATATATTGCGTAGCAGGAATAATTAAAAGTGGAATGGACATTCTAGGTGTCACTTGTCCAGAGAGTATGTAACTTTATGTTGGTTTATTTGAAGACAAAAATATATAAATTCAGGCTGGTACTGTTACTTTTGTTATCGTCAATATTTATAGCCTCTCTCTTTTACATTACATATGATGATGGCATCTATTACGTTTATAAAGATAACTTATACCCTTTCAAAACTTATCCAGAATCAAGCCCAAAGAAAACTGAAGATGATCTAAACATCTATACAAAAATGGTATATCCAGACTCAGAAGTTGATACAGAATACGCAATAGTGGATGAGTCATATATAGATGGATCTGAGCTTGATAGAGCGGAAGAGTCTCTATTTTTTGAATACAATGAAAATATTATTGAATATGATGAAGAAAATAAATTTATTATGGAGGCACTAGAACTTATAGACCCATCATCTCCGTCAGTGCAGACATATGGTATATATGAGAAACAGCCAATACTTGTGAATGCAATTTACTTAGATAATGATTTTTCTATAATTGATGAGAGCATCTCAGAGAATTTCTACTTTGAAGAAGTTAATCAGGATTTGTTACAAGAAACAAATATAGAGTCTATTATTGAAGTTCAAGAAACAACAACTATATCTGAACGTGTTTCTTCAAACATGAATGAAGCTATTGATCTTGAGGAATTACTTAGAAATAGTGAAATATTTGAATATAATAATCCAAATGAAGACATTGTATTAGCAGTTGCTCCAGTTGAATCCGAAGATGTGGAATCCGATAACATTGCAGTCGAGGTATCTGAAGTTAATAATATTGAAGGTGATATTATAGTAGAAGACTCTATTTATCCAATATCAAAACCAACTGAATTGATCAATCCAATTACTGGATCAGACATCTTAGATGAATTTATTAACCCAACTGCAACTAATATAGTTGAATTTAAAAAGGTTTATTATGGTGTTCAAGTATCATCCGTTGAAACAAGATTAGAGGCTACAAATATTTATGAAAGATTATTAATTGAATATTCCAGCGTGCTAAATAGATCCAATCAATCTCATAAAAACCTAATAAAACAAGATGATTTGGGTGCTATGGGTATTTGGTACAAATTAAGGATTGGACCCTTTGATGATAGATCAACGGCTAAAAAACTATGTTCGTCATTGAGAGATGAGGGCTTGCCTGGCTGTATAGTGGTTGAACTAGAATAATATTATGAATATTAAACCACTTGTACTTGGTGTTGAATCTCATTTATTAAATAAAAATGAAATAGAAATTTTAAATAAAGTAAATCCATTTGGAATAATTTTATTTTCAAGAAATATTCAAAATAAAAAGCAATTAAAAGAACTTGTTTCAAAAATAAGAACAGAAATTCGTCATGATTTATTTATACTCATAGATCAGGAGGGTGGCAGTGTTCAAAGATTATCAGCTCCAGAATGGAGATCTTATCCAAACTTTAAAAATATCGGTGATTTATATAAGAAGTCATCAGAAGATGCTCTAAATTTTTCTTATCTCATGGGTAGATTGATTTCATACGATTTAAAATTAGTAGGTGTTGATATAAATTGTTCCCCATGCATAGATGTTAGAAAAGAATACACAAGTAATTTTTTGGTGAATAGATTGTTCTCGGAGAATCCATCAATTGTCTCAGTTTTAGCCTCTGAAATGATTAGAGGGTTTAAGTGTGAAAATATTATTCCTGTTATGAAACATATTCCTGGTCATGGAAGGGCAATTGATGATAGTCATCATAAACTTCCAATAGTCAAATCTCCCCTGAGAGAATTATTTTCAGATGATTTTAGTGCTTTTCAGACTTTAAATCATCTGCCTATGGCTATGACAGCACACATCATATATAGTGAAATTGATAATAAACCAGCAACAATATCAGAAAAAACAATTAAAGTTATAAGAGAAAACCTTGGCTTTGATGGTATTCTTATAACAGATGATATTAACATGGGTGCATTATCTGGGAAACGTGAAAATAAAGTAATAGCTTCTCTAGATGCTGGCTGTGATTTAGTATTGGACTGTTCTGGCGATAACCAGATTTATTGTGATTTATTAAATGATATCCCAAACTTAAATATATCTCACATTAATTTAAATTTAGATAATTTTCTCAATTCACAAAAAGATGAGGATTTTATAAATATTGATAATGTACTCGAGGAATACTGTTCTATATTAGGATTATATAGTGAGATCTTTATTAAAAAATGAATCAAATAATACATTCAGTAGAATCGAACACAACAAGCAATTTAATAATTGATATCTCTGGATTTGAAGGTCCAATAGATTTATTGCTTAATTTAGCAAGAAAACAAAAAGTTGACCTAACAGAAATATCAGTTTTTGAACTTTCAAAACAATACATACATTATATAAACACTCAAGTTGAATTGAAGATTGATGTTGCTGCTGATTATTTAGTAATGGCGTCTTGGCTTACTTATTTAAAAAGTAAATTACTACTTCCTGATGATGATAACGATATTGAAGAAGAAATCACTGCAGAGGAAATGGCAAGCCAACTCTCACACAGAATGAGAAGGCTGGATGCAATGAAAAATGCTAGTAGTATATTATTTAGTCGACCATTAATAAATCGTGATACATACCTACGAGGTATACCTGAAGAATTTGATGAGGTAACCAAACTCATTTATAATTCATCATTATATGATATAATTAAATCTTATATTGAAAAACAAGAATCTTTTATTCCAACTACAATTAGAATTTTTAAATTAGAATTTATGTCTATTGATAGTGCTCGCAATCTAATATCAAAAATATATTCAAAGCTTTCAAGTTGGATAAATTTCATTAATATATTAGATGGTGATACAGAGGTATCCAACAAAAGGAGTAAAATGGCTAGTTCATTCAGTGTAATTCTAAATATGGTTAATGAAAAAGAAATTCTTACTAAACAGGATACTAATTTTGGTGATATCTATATTAAAAAAACTGATAAAGATTGAATCTGTAAAAAATGAAGAAAAGTTTTTTAAATAGACTCGGTATAAAGCCAAATGTCAAACTGGTGAATGAAAAATCATTAAGTGAATTTGATGATAAAAATATAGTGGAAGCGATTGTATTTGCCAGCAGAGATCCTGTGCATATAGATTATCTAATTACTAAAGTATCAAAGAGTGATAAATCATATCTAAATAATATTCTATCACTTTTAAAAGAAGATTATAAAACAAGAGGTGTAATATTTGAATACAATGAAAACTATTGTCTGTTTAAAACATCACCTCTTTTAAAAGAGGCATTATCAGATGAATATCAAGAAACTCGGGACTTATCCCGTGCTGCAAAAGAAACCCTTGCCATTATTGCTTATCATCAACCAACAACAAGATCTGAAATAGAAGAGATTCGCGGTATATCATCATCAAAAGGATCCCTGGATGTTCTACTTGATTATCATTGGATTGAAATAGCAGGTAAAAAAGATATTCCTGGAAGACCAATACTTTACAAAACAACTAAAAAATTTCTATTGGACTTTAATCTTTCTGATATAAATGATTTACCTAATTTAAGTGAGCTAAAGAGGGAGGGTCTTTTAACCTCTTTGGAAGAAAAATGAAAATCATATAAATATAAGAATGAAGAAAATAGTAAATTATTTGTGTGCACCAAGACTGAGGGTCGAGAAACTAAATTGGACCAATTCTGGAAAAAAAGTTATTTCAGATATATCTCTTAGTCTATTCCCAGGGGAAGTCTTGTGTCTGTTGGGTGATTCTGGCTGTGGGAAAACATCTTTTTTAAGGTTAGTTTGTGGGCTTGAGAAAGAAGATACTGGTGAAATATATATAAATGAAGAAATTATATCATCTACAAAAGTTAATGTATTGCCTGAGAAACGTCCAATTAGCATGATCTTCCAAGATTATGCTTTGTTTCCTCATATGACAGTTTATCAAAATATTGCATATGGTGTCAGCTCCACACAAAAGGAATCGAAAATTGATAAAATTATTAAAGATCTTGATATTCAAAATCATCTCAAGAAATATCCACATGAACTATCTGGAGGTGAACAACAAAGGGTTGCTTTGGCACGGGCAATAGCTCCAGAACCACTTATATTACTGATGGATGAGCCTTTTTCAGGGCTTGATAGATCTCTAAGGGAGTATATTCGTGAAGAAACGATATCTTTGTTAAGAAATAGTCAAGCTGCAATAATACTTGTTACCCATGACCCTGAAGAAGCCATGCTTGTTGGTGATAGAATAGCACTAATGAGAAATGGAAAGATTAATCAAATTGGTACTAATGATGAGATGATGTTTCAACCAGTTAATGATTATACTGTTAGTACATTCTCTAATGTAAATACTTACCTGTCTGTAATTAAAAATAAAAAAGTTGAAACACCATTTGGTTTGTTTGAAACACCAAAGAATATTACCGGAAAGCAAGCAAAGGTTTTAATAAGGGATCAGGCATTCCAAATTATTAGCCCAAAAGAAGGTAATTCTTATAGAGTTAATCAAATTGACTATACAGGTGATAGTTCAAGAATTGAGTTAATGGCAACTGATTTTGACATACAGGTGAAGATAACTGTGCCAGGAAAAACATCTGTAAAATTAGATGATATAATTGGATTGTCAGTTGATGAAAGATATGTACATATATTTTAAAGGAAACTCATATGAATAAATTCAAAATAAATGGGATCGAGTTTTCAAATCAAAACCCGTTAGTATTTATAGCCGGCCCTTGTGCAATAGAGTCAAGTGAGCATGCTCTAAAAATGGCTCATCTTTTAAAAGCTATAAGCATTGAAAATGGTTTTAATTTAATTTTCAAGTGCTCTTTCGATAAAGCAAATAGGACTAGTGTAAACTCAGATAGGGGGGTTGGTCTTAAGAAGTCTATCCCAATATTTGAAAAAATTAAATCAGAAACAGGATTAGCAATTTTAACAGATGTACACGAGACATACCAATGTGAAGAAATTAAACATTGCATAGATATAATACAAATACCGGCATTTCTGGCAAGACAAACTGATTTATTAATAGCTGCAGCAAAAACAAATAAAGTAGTAAATATTAAAAAATCGCAATTTATGTCTCCATGGGACACAAAACATCCAATAGAAAAAATTGAGTCACAATCAAATAATAAAATTATTTTAACAGAAAGAGGTTATATATTTGGATATAACAACCTCGTAGTTGATTTTAGATCAATTGAAGTAATGAAAAAATTTGGTTACCCTGTCATTTTTGATGCAACCCATTCAGTTCAATTACCTGGTGGTGGTGATAATAAAAGCACTGGTCAAAAGGAATTTATAGAATCACTCTCAACTGCGGCAGTTTCACTTGGTATATCGGGTGTTTTTGCTGAGGTACATGACAACCCAGCTCAAGCAATTTCAGATAGTGAAAATCAACTTGACTTGGATGCTTTTGATAAGCTAACAAAAAGGCTAATGAAATTTGATGTACTTACAAAAAATAATTAATTTACGTTAGGATTAAGATGACAAAAATAAAAAAAGTAAAAGGTAGAGAGATTATTGATAGTAGGGGGAATCCTACTGTTGAAGCAGATGTTGAATTGGATAATGGTATTATAGCTCGTTATTCAGTCCCTTCTGGTGCATCAACTGGAATACATGAAGCAATAGAATTACGTGATTGTGATGATAGATATCATGGTATGGGAGTTATGAAATCCGTGAATAATATAAATACTCAAATTAATGATCTTCTATGCGGGTTTGACCCAGTTGACCAAGAAAAAATTGATCAGGCTCTAATAAAACTTGATGGAACTGATAATAAAGGTGCACTCGGAGCAAATGCAATTTTAGCTGTCTCCATCGCAACAGCTAAAGCAGCTGCCTCGTCAATTAATCAGAGTTTGTATAAATATTTGTCTGCTGAAGATAGTTTTAAATTACCTGTTCCTATGATGAATATATTGAACGGGGGTGCTCATGCAGATAATCCCATAAATATTCAAGAATTTATGATTATACCTGCTAACTTTAATACTTTTAAGGATAGTTTGCGTGCTGGGGCTGAAATATTTCGATCACTAAAGGATAATCTAAAAAGAGACTCACTCGGAACATCGGTTGGCGATGAAGGTGGTTTTGCCCCAAATATAAAATCAGTTGAAAGTGCTTTAGAAATTATTATTAAATCAATCAAAGATGCAGGGTATGAGTCTGGTAAAGATGTTTTTCTATCACTAGATTCTGCTTCAAGTGAGTTTTTTAAGGATGATGCGTATCAACTGGAACCAGATCGTACGCCACTTGATAAATTTCAAATAATTGAGTTTTACGAGTCTATTATAAAAAAATATCCTATTATATCAATAGAGGATGCAATGGCTGAAGATGATTGGGATGGATGGAGTCAATTAACCAAAAAAATAGGAGACAAATGTCAACTTGTTGGTGATGACTTATTTGTTACAAACAAGTCTAGATTAGCTGATGGAATAAATAAAAAAGTTGCAAATTCAATTCTAATTAAGGTTAACCAAATTGGTACATTAACAGAAACCCTTCAAACAATTAATATGGCAAAAAAATCAGATTATACCTGTATTATTTCCCATAGATCTGGAGAAACAGAAGATACAACTATTGCAGATTTAGCAGTGGCCACAAATGCTGGTCAGATTAAAACAGGTTCATTATCACGATCGGATAGGACTGCAAAGTACAATCAGCTATTGCGTATAGAAGAAGAATTGGAGGGTAGCTGTTTCTTCCCAGGAATAAGCGAGTTTAGTAAATACATTTAATCAAATATTAAATTTTTTGATCTAAAAAAAGATATGTATTTTATAAAATTTAAAAAATATTTAACTATTTTTTTGATACCTTTTGTACTCCTAACTTTCATACTGTATTTATTTTACCATGCTTTTCTGAGTCAATCTGGATTTCTAAAGAATACAGAATTAAAAAACCAACTTAAATTAGCGAATTCAGAATATGTTCAGGTTATAACGGAAAAGGAACAAATACAGAAACATATCACGTTGTTAGACAAGAATATTGACGCTGATATGTTACAAGAAAAAGCAAAAAAGATACTATATTACGCAAATCCTGATGAAATAGTAATTAACAGACTAGATAATTAACAAAAGTCGAACGATCATTCGATTTTTGTTTTATTTTATATATTTTTTTCAATGAGAACTATATAGTAAAAATAATTTTATAAGTTTTTAGAAATAATATGGCGAAAAAAACAAGTAAATCAACCTCTGTTAATGTATTGACTAAATCAGAATTAATAGAGTCATACAAAAAGATGCTTCTAATTAGGAGATTTGAAGAAAAAGCAGGGCAAGCCTATGGTTTGGGTAAAATTGGTGGTTTCTGTCACTTGTATATAGGTCAAGAAGCTGTAGTTGTTGGACTACAAAATTGTATAGATAAAAATGACCAAGTTATTACTACATATAGAGATCATGGTCATATGCTTGCTTGTGGTATGAGCCCTGATGGTGTAATGGCTGAACTTTATGGTAGGATTGATGGTTATTCAAAGGGAAAAGGTGGTTCTATGCATATGTTTTCCAAAGAGAGTAATTTTTATGGCGGCCATGGTATTGTCGGAGCATCAGTCCCTCTTGGCACTGGTTTGGCTTTTTCAAATAAATACAGAGATAATAATGCCGTAACATTAACTTACTTTGGAGATGGTGCTGCAAACCAAGGTCAGGTTTACGAAAGTTTTAATATGGCTAAGTTATGGAATCTGCCTTGTATATATGTAATAGAGAATAACAGATACGCGATGGGTACATCTGTGCAAAGATCATCTGCACAAAAAGACTTATCACAACGTGGTATTAGTTTTGGTATTGATGGAGAGCAAGTTGATGGTATGAGTCTAGAGGCTGTTGTATTAGCGGGTCGAAGAGCTGTTCAAAAAGCACGAAAAAAAGAAGGTCCATATATACTTGAAATGCTTACATATAGATATAGGGGGCACTCTATGTCAGATCCTGCACAATATAGATCTCGAGATGAAGTTAGGGAAGTAAGGGATCATTCGGATCCTATCGAAAATATCAAGAATAAAATAATTACCAAAAAATATTTAACTGAAAAAGAAGTGCTTTCTATAAACAACGAAATCAAAGAAATAATTGATAATTCTGCAAGATTTGCAGAAAGTAGCCCATTACCTCAACCTGATGAGCTATACAAAGATGTTTATATGTAATTTATATAGGCTTAAAAAATATGAAGAAACAAATACTAATGCCTGCAATGTCACCAAGTATGAAAGAGGGGGCTTTAACTAAGTGGTTTGTTAAAGTTGGAGATTTTATTCAAATTGGTGATTTGATAGCTGAAATTGAAACAGATAAGGCATCAATGGAGATAGAATCAGATGTTGAAGGCACAGTAGTAGAATTATTAGTTAATAACACAGAAGATAAAATTGCTATAAAAACACCTATTGCTGTCGTCGATACAAATACAGAAAAACTCAAGGGTAAGCTTTTTACAAACATTATAGATGATCAGTCTAAAAAAGAGATTAAATCACCTATAAAAAACAATAAAGATGAAACTAAGCCATCGGATGTTATTACCATCAGAGAGGCAATAAGAGATGCATTAGCAGAAGAAATGAGACTTGACAGTGATGTTTTTATTATGGGTGAAGAAGTTGCGGAATATCAAGGTGCCTATAAAGTTACTCAAGGTCTTTTAAAAGAATTTGGATCAACACGCGTTATTGATACTCCTATAACAGAAAATGGTTTTGCAGGAATGGCAGTCGGTGCGGCTTTTACTGGTCTAAAACCTGTGGTTGAGTTTATGACATTTAATTTTTCATTACAGGCTATGGATCATATAATAAATTCTGCAGCAAAAACCCTATATATGGGTGGCGGTCAATTAAATTGTCCAATTGTCTTTAGGGGACCTAATGGTCCGGCTGCAAGAGTGGGGGCACAACACAGCCAAGACTTAACCGCTTGGTTTTCTCATATACCAGGTTTAAAAGTGATATCTCCTTTCACTGTTGATGATCACAAAGGTCTATTGAAAGCTGCAATACGAGACCCAAACCCAGTAATATTCCTGGAAAATGAAATATTATATGGTGAGTCCGGTAAGCTTACATTGAAAGATGATGAAATTATTCCAATAGGTAAAGCAAATGTTTTAAGAGAAGGTGATCAAATTACTCTAGTTTCTCACTCTATAAGTCTCAAATTATGCCTTGAAGCAGCTAAAAAACTCCAAACTAATGGTATCAGCTGTGAAATTATAGACATAAGAACTATAAAACCTCTTGATGTTAATACAATTGTTAAATCAATAAAAAAAACAAATCGATGCATTGTAGTGGAACAAGGATGGTCACAATCAGGTGTTTCATCAGAGATAATTTCAGTTATAATGGAAAATGCATTTGATTGGCTTGATGCTCCTGTTAAGAGAGTAACTGGAAAAGATGTTCCAATGCCATATGCTGAAAACCTAGAAAAATTAGCTTTACCGTCATTGGATGAGTTAATTGCTGCAGTAAAAGAATTAATTTAAAGGTTCCATAATGCCCCTAACTATTTACATGCCAGCACTGTCCCCAACAATGGAAATGGGCAATATTGTAAAATGGCATAAAAATGAAGGTGATAGTGTATCTTCGGGTGATGTTATTGCTGAGATAGAAACTGATAAAGCTCTTATGGAGTTTGAGGTTGCGGATGATGGTGTTTTAGCTAAAATATTAATCCCTGAGGGAACTGTGGATGTAAAAGTTAATGAACCTATAGCAATCCTAATGCAAGATGGAGAATCATTAGATGATATAACTCTTAGTGACTCTTCAGAAGTTAGTGATTTTGAAGAAGATGTTTCTACAAGTAATCTCCTCGATCATGATATAGACGAAGATACCGTTAATATAGATGAAAATGTTACAAGCGAAGAAATTCTAGTCTCTAGTAATATTAATCCAGACAAAGAAAATATTAGAAAATTTATAACTCCCTTAGCTAAAAGAATAGCCCATGATAAGGGTATTGATTATTCAACAATTGAAGGAACGGGACCAAACGGAAGAATTGTTAAATCTGATATTCAAAACTATAAGCTCTCAGAAAATAATCAAATAACTCAAAATAATATGAATTTGATTGATAGTAACAATCAGTACATAGAAACACCAATAGACTCAATGAGGGAAGTAATTGCTAAAAGATTGCAAGAATCACATTCTTCAATACCTTCTTATGCCCTTAATGTAGATGTTAGCATTACTGAGATAAATAAAATCAGAAAAAAAATGAATAAAGATATATCTGATGACATGAGGATATCTATAAATCATTTATTAATTAAGGTTGTTTCTCTTTCAATGATAAAGGTGCCAGAAATAAATTCATCTTGGGCTGAAAATAAAATCTTAAGATATAAAGATACAGATATTGGTATTGCTGTAGCTATTGAAAATGGTTTAATAACACCGATAATAAAAAGTGTTAATACAAAAGGTTTGGCGGTAATCAGAGATGAATTAAAAGATCTTATAACAAGGTCGCATGAGAAAAAACTCAAGCCTTCTGAATATCAAGGTGGAACTATATCTATTTCAAATCTCGGTAGTTATGGTATTAAGAGTTTTACATCTATTATAAATCCTCCACAATCATGTATCTTGTCAGTAGGAGCATCAAGGAAAATACCAGTCATCAAAGATGACGCTGTGACCATAGATGAAGTAATGTCAATTACGCTCACTGCTGATCACAGATTAATAGACGGAGCGGTTGGTGCACAATTTCTATCTTCAATTAAGAGCTTAATTGAAAACCCAAATTTAATGTTATTATAAAATATTTCTAAACGGAGAATTAAATGAATTTTGAATATGATGTAGTCGTTATTGGTTCAGGGCCAGGTGGTTATGTAGCTGCTATTCGGGCTGCTCAGTTAGGGCATAAAACAGCTATTATTGAAAAAGATAATCTTGGTGGTGTATGTCTAAATTGGGGCTGTATACCAACTAAAGCATTATTAAAATCATCTGAGGTTTATTCAATTCTAAAAAAATCTGATTACTATGGTATATCAGCAAAAGAAATAACTTTTGATTTTGACAAAGTAATAAATAGATCTAGAGATGTCGCTAAGTCATTATCAGATGGCATAGGTTTTCTCCTTAAAAAGAACAACATTGACCATATATCTGGTAATGCGGAAATTTTGGATGAAAATTTATTAAAATTAACTAACAAATCAAAAGATAGAGATATTTCATTTAAAAATTTAATTATAGCTACTGGTGCGAGCGCAAAAAAACTTCCAAATATATCTTTCACATCAAATATTTGGTCATATAGAGAAGCTATGACTCCAAAAGAGCTTCCAAAGTCATTAGCTGTAATAGGATCAGGTGCCATTGGTGTAGAGTTTGCAAACTTTTATAATTCATTAGGTGTTGATGTTACTGTAATCGAATTAGCTGATAAGATATTACCTGTAGAAGATAATGAAATATCAGACTATGCAAAGAATGAATTTGAAAAACAAGGTATAAAATTCCAAATTGGTTCTTACGTAGAGTCTGTCGAAGAAAAAAAAGATGGTTGTCATCTAAAAGTTGTCAGTAATTCAGATAAGTCTGTATCAAATCTGAAATCTGATAAAGTAATCATGGCCGTGGGAATTACAGGTAACATAAATAATATTGGACTTGAAAATGTTAATATTAAAACTGAAAATGGTCATGTTATTACCAATGAAAACATGCAAACAAACGTTTCTAACATCTATGCAATAGGTGACGTTGCCGGAGCTCCTTGGTTGGCACACAAGGCATCTCATGAAGGTATTATAGCTGTAGATTTCTTATCTGGTCTTAGTGTTCATCCTATAAACAATAATAATATACCAGGTTGTGTATATTCTTCACCTCAGGTTGCTTCTGTGGGACTTACAGAAGAAAAAGCGAAAGAACAATTCCAGTCTATTCGTGTTGGGAAGTTTCCATTAGTTGCTAATGGTAAGGCTAAAGCTATATCCAATGACACTGGATTTGTAAAAGTTATCTATGACAAGGAAACTGGCGAATTGCTTGGCGCCCACATGATTGGAGAAGGTGTAACCGAATTAATTCATGGTTATACAATTGCAAAAAACATGGAAGGAACGGAAGAAGATATCATTAATACAATATTTCCACACCCTACGATCTCTGAATCATTGCATGAGGCTGTGTTGAGTGCTTATGATAGACCAATACATTTTAAGTGATATGGTAAATATTATAAATAACAATCAGTCTTTAAGACATCCGCATTTACGAAACAGACCTGCAAACAAAAGTATTGAGAAACCTTCATGGATAAAAGTTAGATATAAAAATTCACCGGGGTACCATCAAACTCTTGATATTATAAAAAAAAACAAACTCACAACTGTTTGTCAAGAGGCAGCGTGTCCAAATATTTCAGATTGTTGGGATAAAAAACACGCAACATTTATGATACTTGGTGAAACATGTACACGTTCATGTGCATTTTGTAATGTAAAAACTGGTATTCCTGATCCAGTTAATGAAAATGAACCTGATCTAATTGCCGATGCTGTTAAAAAAATGGGATTAAAGCATGTTGTAATAACATCAGTAGATCGGGATGACCTTATAGATGGCGGAGCTACACATTTTGCAAAAGTGATATCGTCCATAAGAAAACAATCGCCTGAAACTACAATTGAAATATTAACACCAGATTTTCTAAAAAAAAATAATGCTGTTGGTATAATTTTAAATTCTGAACCTGATGTTTTTAACCATAATCTTGAAACTGTTCCATCTTTGTATTTGAAGATAAGACCTGGGGCGAGGTATTTTCAATCATTAAGTTTATTGAAATCTATAAAAGAGGGTAGTCACAAAATATTTACTAAATCTGGAATAATGGTTGGACTTGGCGAAACAAGAGATGAAGTTCTTCAGGTAATGGATGATCTGATAATTGCTAACGTTGATTTTCTTACAATAGGACAGTACCTACAACCCACACCAAAACACGCTTCTGTAGTAGAATATATTCATCCTGATATTTTTGATAGTTATGCGAAAATAGCCAGAGCAAAGGGATTTAAGATGGTCTCTTCAAGTACTTTTACAAGATCTTCATTCCACGCAGATGAGGATTTTTTGAAGTTAAAAAATCAATAAGTTGAAATGAGATCAAAAAAAATATCTAAAGAACTATCCTTTAAACCAGAATTAATGTTTCAACTTGTATCTGATGTTGAAAATTACCCTAAATTTGTTCCAGCTTGTAAATCATTGAAAATAATATCAAAAGGTGGCAGCGGAAACATAACAAATATTGTAGCTCAAATGGAAGTTGGTTATGGGTTATTGTATGAAATATTCACATCAGAAATAACATTAAATAAAAAACAGTTAACTATAAAAGTCGTAAACAGTGATGGTCCCTTCGAAAGATTAAATAATTATTGGAAGTTTTCTGAGAGTAGCAATGGATCTTCTATAGATTTTGAAATAGAGTTTGAGGCTAAGGAGACTATATCGGGAAGGATCATAAATATTATGTTTGATAAAGTTTTCGCAAAATATATGAATGCTTTTGAAAAACGCGCTCACTACTTATATAGTTGATTTATTCTATTCATGCATAAGTTAATTGCTTCTAATACAGTCTGATTTCTAACATTTTCTCTTCCAATATTTCCAAATCGGTATTCTTCGCAAACCGTATCTTCTTTGTTAGAGACTGATATGTAAACTAATCCAACTTCTTTTCTTGTTTCGTCACTTTTTGGACCTGCTATACCTGAAACAGATATTGCAATGTCAACGTTAGTATTTATTTTTATTAAATTTTGGGACATATCTGAGCATACTTGACTGCTTACCGCACCAAATTCTTTTACTCGATTAGGATCTATATTTAATAAATCGATTTTAGATTGATTAGAGTAGGTTACGTATGATAATTCAAATATTTCAGATGAACCTGAAATACTTGTGATTAGTGAGGATATTAATCCTCCCGTACATGACTCTGCGGTTGCCAATTTGAGTTTATTTTTTTTACATAGGCTGACAAGTTCAGTAATTTTTGAATTTAATTCATTCATCTTATTACTCTAAAGAAAAAATATTTATAATTGTTTGTACAGCAATTCCTTCTTTTCTTCCAGTAAAACCAAGTCCTTCTGTTGTTGTGGCTTTAATGCTTATCTGCGAACTATCAATAGAAATAAGGTCTGCTAATTTATTTTTAATTTCCATTCTGTAAGGTGTAATTTTTGGCTCTTCGCATATTACTACTACG
>Ga0181591_10001504_pt1 | contig 20036 bp, 26 predicted proteins | sample 071ome_33_FD_133757 | JGI IMG/M metagenome (GOLD analysis project Ga0181591, IMG submission 133757) | Coastal salt marsh microbial communities from the Groves Creek Marsh, Skidaway Island, Georgia - 071412AT metaG (megahit assembly) | ecosystem: Environmental > Aquatic > Marine > Intertidal...
ATTTTCTAAACGATTATTTCCTTGATAGAAATGATTACATACCGGAAATATCTGTATCGCCTGGCTCTAGCACAGACAATCCAACAATTGTTGCAGGTGTTTATGACATACGCATACAAGGACCTTGGGCATTTGAGGTTAGTAGAAGCAGTGGCGATGGAATTAGCAGTATCACACCCACAATTAGTTTGATAGACACAGATTCAAGCACCACACTGGGATCATTTACCAGCAAGGTTCCTGGCAGTCTCATAAATGATTTGGATCCTACTGCTAATCGATACGAACATCTACTGTATACCAGTTTGAGTTTGAGGCACACATTCACAGTGGACACAGCCATAAACCTGCGTGCCAGTCTAACAATTACAAAATCAGGAGCAAATGCTGTAAGCGGATTGTTCAAAATAGGAGCAGGATTACAAGTAAGATTCGTAAAAATCTAACACAATACATGCCCAGTAAATACAAGATAAACATAAGGAGTTAACAAATGAGTTTATCAAACTATTCAGAACTCAAAGTTCTAGATCACATTTTCAGAAATGGTGAAGTCTCGGATTGGACAGACTTTGACCTATACATTGGCCTAGCAACAGCACAAGGCACAGACGGCGACACACTCAGTGAATTGACAATTGGCACAGATTCATATGCACGAGTTCAGATCAATGCACACAGCACAGGCACAAACAGTTTTGATGCAGCCGCAAATGGTGCTATCACCAGTGATGCACAGATCACATTTCCAGAAGCAACAGGCAACTGGGGCACAATCACACACATTGGTATTTGGGATGAAAGCAGTGCAGGCAACTTGATTGCTTGGGGCGCACTCAGCACCAGCAAGTTGGTTGAAAGCGGCGACACCTTTATTATTACAGCCGGTAATTTGACAATCACACTAGACTAAGGTTTAAACATTGGCTGATGTATTTGCAGTCATTGGTGTCTACATAGACAACAGTGATGATTATATAGAAACTGGTTTCTTTGACGACAGCGACATACATGTTGTTGGCGGTTTATCAGTGGCTGCAAACATTGCCAAATTTGCAGAAGTTGATGTTACAATTGCAAGTTCAGTTGCTGCAGACAGCAATCGTTTACGCAACAACAGTGCAAGCATTGGTATTGCAAGTTCAGTTGCTGCAGACAGCAATCGTTTACGCAACAACAGTGCAAGCATTGGTATTGCAAGTGGTGTTGATACCACAGCAACCCGCACAGTTGGTGGTAGTGTAGATATCGCTATTGTCAGCAGTGTGAGCACTAGTAGTGTTGCTGCAGACTTTGCTGATGTTGACATAAACATCACATCAGGATTAGACACCACTGCCAAAAGACTGCGAAATGCAGACATCACCATTGCAATCGTAACGCAGACAGCAGATGTTACTGCCAAACGACAGCGTGGCGGCGACATCACCATTAGTATAACTCCTTCTACTGTTGTTGTTGCTGATGCAGTGGATGCAGACATTGCTGTGGTCAACATCAATATTGTCAGTGGTGTGAGCAGCAGCAGCAATAGATTAAGAAACAACACTAGCACAATTGTTGCCACATCAACTGTAACAGGATTGCCCAAAGGCATTGTAAAAGATGCAGGCACAGATCCATATGCCATAGAAGATGGTTGGGCTTACACTTGGGACAACGTTGGCATCTACGGCGATTGGGACAACTGGCCCGACACAGTATGGGGTGAATTCACAGGCCCACACATACCTATAACCAGTTCAACAACATTCCAAGGTGGTTTGCAACTACAAGGCAGTGTTGACATAGCATCTACCAGTGGTTTAACTGCTAGTGCTAACATAGTCACAAACAACACCAGCAATATTGTTAGTGCCAGCACAGTGAGTGTTTCCGGCGGTAGACGCAGAGACACAGCATCCACAATAGCCAATACCAGCAGTTTGACCGTAGACGAAGGGCTGTTGAGAGATAACAGTATAACCATCAATGCAACCAGTGGTGTTACACTAGATGGTTTTGCAAATCCTGAAATAACAATTTCCTCTACCAGTGGTGTGACCATTGATGGTAATGTGGTATTTGGTTCGGCTGTGATCAACATACCATCAACCAGCAGTGTAAGTGCTACACCTGCACTCAAGATAACTGGTCAAGTAAATATAACACTGGCCAGTGCTGTAGTAATCCGAGGATCAAATTATCTAATTGATCCATATAGAACTGCTGTTGTTGACAGTGAAACAAGAACCATCAGAGTGCTGTCAGATGACACTAGAACTGTTGCCATTGACAGTGAAACCAGAGGCATACGAGTTCTACAAGAAACAAGAAAGACACCACTAGACAGTGAAACAAGGCAATATCGTTTGGCATTGCCGCCCATAGTAAACAATGTAAGGATAAACCAATGACAACACTAACAGGATATGAACGTGACAGAGATGGATTGTTCATTAGGAAAACACCTGCAGCAGTGCTGGATTACAGTGTAGATTGGACTGACTGGTTGCCATCCGGTGAAACCATTCAAACCAGTGCATTTAGTGTAAGCACCATATCAGGTGATGCAAGTCCACTTGCAGTAGATTCAAGCAGTGTGGATGGTGCAGTATGCACAGGCATATTGAGTGCTGGCACTGCAGGCAATGTGTATACAGTTACCAACACAATCACAACAGAAAACTACACAGAAGCAAGGTTCTTCAAAATATATGCGGAAGCAAGGTCAGTGTAATGAATGATGAACTTGAGCCAGAATGGGTAAACTTACCCAGCGAGGACACAAACCTTGCAACTGGCGAACCCAAGGTGACCACACAAGGACGTAAACGTGCCCAGGTTGATGTCCAGCAGTTGATCAAACTAGCAGAGATTGGTTGCAGCACCGATGAAATGGGCAAGTTTTTTGGTTGCGATGGCAGTGTGATTCGCAGACACTATAGAACACTGTTGGATCAAGTCAAAGTTCGCACCAAAGCAAAATTGAGACAAGCACAACTTGACAGTGCGCTGAATGGCGACAAGGTCATGCTGATATGGTTGGGAAAACAAATGCTAAACCAAAGCGACAATGGTGAACGAAACCAAGATGATCGTCAACCATTACCTTGGAACGATTTAGACATACCCAGTGTAGAGGATGAGGCACATGTTGACAATACCACAAGCCAAGGTGGCGACCAGTGAAGCAAGATTTAGAGTTCTTGTGGCAGGAAGGCGATTTGGTAAAACCCATTTGGGCATGCGTGAATTGGCACGTTTTGCAAGATTCCCAAACAAAACAGTTTGGTATATTGCACCCAGTTACAGAATGGCAAAACAGATCATATGGACACCACTCAAGCAAAAGTTGATGGACATGAATTGGGTTGAAAAGAAGGATGAAAGTGACATGAGATTGGATCTCGTCAATGGGTCAACAATTGCACTGCGTGGTGCAGACAATCCTGACAGTCTGCGTGGTAATAAACTGTGGTTTGCCATGCTGGACGAAACTGCCGACATTTCAGAAGAAACATTTTACGAAGTGATCCGCCCAGCCCTTGCAGATGAACGTGGACACGCACTGTTTGCAGGCACACCCAAAGGAACAGGCAATTGGTTCTATGACATATACACACAATATCAAAACCATCCAGACTGGGACACATTCAGTTTCACCACCATTGAAGGTGGCAATGTAGATCCAGAAGAAGTAGAAAATGCACGTTCAATGATGGATGCAAGAACTTTCAGACAAGAGTTTGAAGCAAAGTTTGAAACTTGGGCAGGCATTGTGATGTATAACTGGAGCAGAGAATATGAGCGACCCTATGATGGAAGTATTAATGATTTGCATATTGGCTGCGACTTTAATGTTCAACCCATGAGTGCAGTGGTATATGTAAAAACCGCGGTAGGACTGCATGCAATAGATGAGATTGTTATACCAGGTTCAAACACAGATGAACTGTGTGATGAAATAAAGACACGCTATCCCAACAGCAGGATAACAGCATATCCGGATCCTGCAGGTGTGCAACGCAAAACCAGTGCAGGGGGACGCACTGACATACAGATATTGCAAAATGCAGGTTTTGTTTGTTTGTTTAGACGCAAACATCCCAGTGTGAGAGACAGAATCAATAGTGCAAACAGTTTGCTCAAGAACAGCAACAATGAAAACAGACTATTAGTTGATCCGCGTTGCAAGACATTGATGTCAAGTTTTGAAAAACTCACCTACAAAGAAGGCACCAGCCAAATTGACAAAAACAGTGGGCATGATCACATGGTAGATGCAGCAACTTATGCTATTGAATACTTGTTCCCAATCACCGATAACCGACCCATGCCAGAACAACCCGGCTCGTGGAGCATGGCGGTTAGATAGAAACTATAAATAAGGACACAACAATGATTTACGATACACAAATGATGGAAAGAGTTCACCCCGGGCACCAAACGCAATATCAGCGTTGGAGATTCCTGCATGACAGTTATATGGGTGGCTTCTATTTCCGCAAAAATGATTATCTAACACGTTATGTGTATGAGTCAGAAAGCGAATACGACAATCGCAAACAAGAAACACCACTGGACAATCACTGTAAGAATATCATACACACCTACAGCAGTTTCTTGTTCCGTGAAGCACCCTACAGAGACATGGGCAGTTTAGAACGTGATCCTAACTTGCCAGCATTCATGCAAGACGCTGATCTAGATGGACGCAACTTCAATAACTTCATGCGTGATGCATGTATTATGGCCAGCATCTATGGCACAGCATGGATTTGTGTTGACAAACCGGAAACACAAACCACTACACGAGCACAAGAACTTGAGCAACAGATACGTCCTTATGTGAGTTTGATCAGTCCTATCAATGTTGTGGATTGGGACTATGAACGCAGACCAAATGGTGCATACGAACTGGTTTATGCAAAAGTGTTTGAACGTCACATCAGCGAAACAGAAGCACTGTATCGAATCTACACCAAAGAAACCATTGATGTTGTAAGTTATGACAAAGGGTCAAACAGTGAACCAACAAGAATTATCAGCAGCACACCAAATGCATTGGGCATTGTGCCCTTGGTTGTGTTATACAACACACGCAGTTGGCAACGTGGTATTGGTGTCAGTGACATCGAAGACATTGCAGATCAGCAGTTAAAAATCTTTAACCTAAACAGTGAACTCATACAGTTGGCTCGCATTGGCAACCATCCAAGTCTTGTTAAAACCGAAATGGTCAAAGCAAGTGCAGGTGCAGGTGCAATCATCACAGTGCCTGAAAACACACCCGAAGGACTCAAGCCATACTTGTTGCAACCAGATGCAGACAACATTGATGGACTGTTGGACAGCATTGAAAAGACAGTTGAAACCATTGACAAACTGGCACACTTGGGCGGTATCCGCAGCACAGCCACACGTTCACAGAGTGGGGTTGCACTTCAAAGTGAGTTCCAATTACTTCAAGCCAAACTCACAGAAAAAGCCAGTGGACTGCAACTTGCAGAAGAGCAGATTTGGCGACTGTGGGCATTGTGGCAAGACACCAGTTTTGATGGTATCATTGAATACACTAACACCTATAACATGAGGGACAAAACCGCAGAGATTGAACAGATCAAATTGGCCAAAGATAGCGGTATCAACAACAGTCTACTGTTGCAAGCATTGGACAATCAACTTGCAGAAATACTGTTGGATGATGAAGAACTTATAGAAGAAATAACAAACTACGAAGACAATGATGACGTGATTGGAGGAGAGATCAATCACGACCCAGTGGAAGGTGTTGCAGATCTGTTGAATCATTTGAGAGAAATGATTGCAGAAGGTTACAGTGATGCCGAGATCATCGAACTACATCCAGAATTAGAGGAACTATTCAATGATACAACTGATGTTGGACCAACTGCATGATCGAAAGTATTGGAGATTCACGAGATACAACAGCGCAGGAGATACTAGCCTAGTTGGAAATCAGATCATGCCATACAGCATGCATGTTTTTCGCAACAGTGTTGGACGTGGAATGATAATTGGCACTGATCATGGCAAGGAATGCTGGTATAACGGTGAAGTTGTTGCAGTTTACGATCTACACTGGATGTTAGACATAGCAAGAGCAAATGTTGAAAGTCAACAAAGAGACAGGATAACATTTGACACGCTAGAAAACTTTGAGCCAGAACCAATCGATTGGCTCAAATGTGCAGACCATGAATTGGTAGTTGACCTTATGTGCAAACATCAAGAATGGTTTTGTTCTATACCAAAGATTGTGATACAGCGTCGCAATCAATGGAGCAAGTGTAAGATCAGCAGTTGGGACCGATTGTTTGATCGCGATGCAGTTTTCAAAATTGCTAATAATCATTTGTGTGTGTTAGAAAAGGAGATAGATTATGCCAAAGAAGAAGGGCAAGAAAAAGGGCTCAAACCGTAGGGGTTAATATCAAGCCCATAAATACACATAGGATATTCCTATAGGAGGCAAAAATGACAAGTGAAAACTTGGTGACTGATGAAGTCGACACTGTTGGGCAGGACACCGCAGCACCTGCACAAGAGGAAACAAAAATGTTCCGTCAAGAAGACGTGGACAAAATCGTTGCGGAACGTGTTCAACGCGAACGTGCTAAATTTGAAAAGAAATACAGTGACGTCAATCTAGACGAATATCGCAGCATGGTCGCAGACAGAGAACGCAAAGAACTGGAGGCTAAAAAACAGCGAGGCGAGTTTGAAAAGATACTCGAAGAAACTGTTGGTAAGAAGGATGGTGTTATCCAAGACTTACAAAAGCAAATCCACAGCATCAAAGTTGAAGGTGCACTACTAAACGCTGCAAGCAGCAAGCGTGCAGTCAACCCAAAACAAGTGACACAACTTCTGCAGAGCAGTGTCAAACTCACAGAAACAGGTGAAGTTGAAGTTTTGGATGAGTCAGGTAGTCCACGTTACAATGATGCAGGCAAACTGCTGAGTGTGGATGAGTATGTAAGCGAATGGTTAACAGCAAATCCTCACTTTGTTGCTTCTACTCCAGGAGGCAGTGGCAGCAGCAATAATGTTGCTGCAAACAACACCGGAGATAAAATTGATATCTCCAAGTTAGATATGACTCGCCGCAGTGATAGAGAAATTTATGCAAAATACCGTGCGGAACGAGACGCAGCCAGATAATAAGGAGTAATTAAATGGCAGATGAAGTAACCAGCAGTATTGGTAGTGAACTTTACACCAATATTCTACAAGAAGCAATCTTCACAGCAACAGAACAAAGTGTTGCTCGTGCAGTTGCTCGCAACTACAACCTAGCAGCAGGTGCAGGCAAAACTTTCCAAGTTCCTGTATACCCAAGTGTTAGTGCCGGTGATGTAACCGAAGGCACAGATATGTCAAACACAGCAGTTAACCCAACAAGTGTTACAATCACACTTGCTGAAATTGGTGTAATGGCAACAGTAACAGACCTAATGCTAGAGTCAAGCCCATTTGATGTGGCAGCAGACATTGGTAACATCCTAGGTCGTGCAGTAGCAGAAAAAGTTGACACAGACTTTGCAGCATTGTTCTCAAGTTTCTCAACTTCACTAGGCAACGATGCTACTGAATTTTCAGCCAGCATGTTGTTCCAAGCAGCAGCACAACTACGCAGTGTAAACGCCCCAGGCCCATACTATTGCGTTGTGCATCCAAAAGCAGCATATGCACTTAAGAAAGAACTTGCTACAAATGGTGGCAACAACATTCCTGCACTAAGTGAGCCAGGCAACCAGGCACTACAAACTGGTATCATTGGCAACATCGCAGGCATCAATGTAGTTGAGCATTCACTTGTTCCAACATCATCCAGTGATGGTTATGTAGGTGCTGTGTTCTCACGTGATGCAATTGGTGTTGCAGTAGGTCGTGAACCACGCCTAGAGCAACAGCGTGACGCATCTTTGCGTGCTAGTGAACTTGTAATGACAATGACCACAGGTGAAGCAATTCTAAAGAACACCTATGGTGTAACATTGTTAATGGATGGTTTAACCAGCAACTAATGATGATAATACTGACAAGGGCTACCAAGCCCTTGTCAACCATTACAAGGAACACAGATGGCAACAGCAGACATGATTACTATTGCAAATGTTGAGGAATATGTGCCCGACGTTAGAGACTACGGCATACTCAACTTTGATAGTCTGCTTGAAAAAAGCAGACAAGACATCTTTAGACAACTTCGTATTGATTGGTGGCCACGCAAAAGTCTTGGACTTGCTGAATATGATATCAGTCAACTCACAGACCCTATTGAAATGGATGAAACCAAACTCACTGAAAGCCAGTTCACAAGAACTGCAGTCTATCATGTGTTAGGGTATTACATCATGCCACAACTCACCAGACACGATCCAGAAAACGACAGATTCTACAACATGATGAACTTCTACAGAGAAGAATATGCACGTGAATGGAACAATGTGTTAAAAGATGGTGTTGAATATGATGATGATGGAGATGGCACAGTTCAAGATGTTGAAAAAATCAGTGTTCACTATCAGAGATTGGTTAGATGAGCAAGCGAGAACTCATCGCCAAAAACATTGAACAGGTTTTGCGTGACACACGTGATCCCAAACCTATTTTTGTCACCAGAGAAACGCTGGATGTTGAAAATCTTGCTCGCAGTCAGTTTCCCGCAGTTTATATTACCACCAGCAACGAAACCAGAGAAGCACTAAGTTTGCTAGGCACAGCAGGCAGCAGATTTGCCAGCATATTCTTTGAAATCATATGTTATGTGCAAGGCACCAGTCTTGACACACAACGCAATGATATCATTGAACGTGTTGAGGAAGCATTGGTTGCTGATGTCACAAGAGACAGTAATGCACTGGATACTCAGGTCATAGAAGTGGTAGTAAATAATGATATAGAACCTCCATACAGTGAGGTCACGATAACAGTTAAAGTGGATTACACATATCAGAGAGGTCAACTATGACAAAAATGATTCATCAAGCCAGCCGTAAAATTCGCGACATATCAGATGCTGACGTTGAACGTCGCATCAGTCAAGGATGGCAGTTGGTTGAACAAACAGTAGATACATCGCCCAGTAAAAACAGTAAGACGGTTAGCGTAGAAGAACCCGTTGAACTTACTTTGGTAGACATTCCATCTGCCAAAGAAGAAGACAAGCCAACCAACGAGGAGTAAAGTAGATGGCAGCAATTAGAGGAACAAGTGGTGTTTTACAACTTGGCACATCAGGAAGTGAAGTCACTGTCGCTGAATTAACAAGTTTCACACTTGACACAACAATGGACACCCTAGAGACAAGTTCTATGGGTGATGAAATGAGAACATACACACACGGACTGGGCAGTTTCACCATCAGCGGTGATTTCATCCTAGAGGACGGTGCTAGTGATGATGAACAGTATAGTGCAATTTCACAATTGGCATTTGCAGATGGTTCAAGCACACCAGTTGGTGCTTTCATCATCTATCCAGAAGGCAGTTCAGGATCCGGCAAAATTAAAATTTCAGGTGGTTGCGTTGTCACAGGACTATCAATCAGTTCAAGTTTTGATGGCATTGTAACAGGCTCATTCACTGCACAAGGAACAGGTGCAGTAACTTACGCACAGATTGCATAAATGCAACTGAGTGTTAAACTTGGAGGTATTCGTATCTCTAGAGATTTGGAGAGATTAAGAGACCGAGAGGCTCTTAGTCTCGCAAATCGACTGCTATCAGGTGTGAGGCAAAGAACACCTGTTCGCAGTGGTCGTGCAAAAAGAAGTTGGAGTCGAAGAAAAGATCGTAATGATTATGTAATCTCCAACAGTCAAGACTACACAGTGTTCTTGGATCAAGGCAGCAGTAGACAAGCACCAAGAGGCATTGTAAAACCTACCATCAAAGCGGTGTTAGGTAATCGTTCAATTATCGGAAGGAAATTATAATGTTGAACAACCCAGTATTAAAAAAAGCAACAGAACATTTCAAAGATCGCATCAGCGAAACCATGGAACAATACTATTGTAAAACATGGGACACAACTGTGTATTACAAGAAAGTAAACAGTTTCAAAGATGAAGCAAAGATCTTGAACTTGCATCAATCAGGCAAACCAACAGAAGCATTGGTTGAAAGTTTGATTGTGAAGTGCAGAAATGCAGATGGAAGTAAAATGTTTCAACCAAGTGACAGAGTCACACTATTGAACGAAGTTGATCCTGCAGTTATCATTGAGATTGCCGCTGTGATCAATCAAGGGGCTGAAGAATATCAATTTGATGTAGATCAAACTGAAAAAAACTAAGAACTGACCCGGACTTGCTGTTACTTTGCCGGGTGGGACAGGAATTACACATGTCCTTGGAACAAGTAGCAGAAATGAGCATGCCTGAACTAGAAATATGGATTGCATATTTCAAACTACAGGCAGAAGAGCAGCGAAAGGCAATGCATAATGCAAGAACAGGTCGTAAAACTTAGATTAGATACCAGAGGTTTTGACAGAGGTATCAGTCGTGCAACAGCGGCACTGGGTGCATTGGCCAGTGTTGCCACTGTGAAAACAGTTGCTGACCTTGCTGACAGATTCCAACAAGTAAATGCTAGACTGCGACTGGTCACAGGCAGCAGCCAAAACTTTGCAAGTGCTCAAAGTGCATTGAACAGAGTTGCCAGTGAAACACGAGGCAGTCTAGAAGAAACCATTGACCTTTACAGCAGACTGGCACGCAGCACACAAGGCACTGCAGTCAGCCAAGGTGAACTATTAACAGCAACCACAACAATTAACCAAGCACTTAAGATCAGTGGTGCTGGTGCACAAGAAGCAAATGCTGCAATCATACAGTTGGGACAAGGTTTGGCAAGTGGTGCACTGCGTGGTGACGAATTGCGAAGTGTGTTGGAACAAACACCTAGACTGGCACAAACCATTGCTGATGGACTTGGTGTAACAATTGGCGAATTGCGTGAACTAGGCACTCAAGGTGCACTTACTACAGAAGTTGTTCTAAAAGCAATTCAAAACCAAGCACCTCTTATTGCTGAAGAGTTTAGGAAAATACCACCTACAATTAGTGATGCATTTACTCAACTAAACAACGAAGTATTGAAATCTACAGAAGTGTTAAACCAAGCAGGATTTGGTGCAGCACTAAGCGGCATTGCACAAGGAATTGGCGACAGTCTTAATGCAATTGGCGAAGCGTTTAAAGAGATATTACCTGACAAAGATTTAAAGGCATTTCAAAAGCGTGTGCGTTTAGCATTCCTTGACATTGTGATCACTGTGGTAGGAACCATTGAAAGATTTGAACCTGCAATCAGTGGTTTGTTCAGAATTGTTCGCGATGGTATCAACAATTTGATTCGTTTTGCAAATCAATTGCCTCCGGAAGCACAATTATTAGGTTTGATTGGCTACTTCTTGGTTGGTAGAGGTATAAGGTTTATACTGTTAGGTATAGCAGCGTTCTTTGATGAAATCAAAGCATTTGTTGATAGAGTTATTGTATTTTTTGAAGATAAAATCAACAGCCTAATTGATGTTTATAACCGTGTTGCTACTTACTTTGGTCGCGAACCACTTGACAAGGTTGTGTTTGGTGATGGTGCATTCAGCAGTATGGTAGATGAGATAAACAAGAAATTTGTTGATTTTGCCAATACGGCTGTAAAGAAAATTAGAGAAGTAGGCAATGAAACTAGTAAAACAAATGAAAAAGCAAAACTGTTTTCTGATACACTAAAAGAACAAAAATTTCTTGCAGAGCAAATTCAGTTTATGGACCCAACTGAATTTAGTATGTTTACACCTAAACAAGCTGCTCCTGTTAGTGTGCCAGAAAGTTCAAAGGCAATACAAAAACGACAACAAGAATTAAACAAACGATTGGCACAATTACAAAAAGGTTTGCGAAACGAAGAACAAGCAGAGATGGAAAGTTTCAAAGACAAACTAGCCATACTTGATGAATACTACAAAGATAGACAAGCCTTTGATCAAGACTACATGAGAACAAGAGAACAACTTGAAACTCAACACAGTCAAAAGATGGCAGCAATTCAGAGTCGCAATTATGACTCACAATTGGGCTTGTTGAAAAGCGGCAAATTTGCTGAAATGGATTTGACAAAAGTTGCTGAAGATCAAAAATTAAAATTTGTAATGGACGCCGGCGGTGCAATGATAAATGAGTTAGGCAAGCACAACAAAGAAGCATTTTATCTTGCAAAAGCCTACAACATTGGTCAAGCAATTATGAACGTAGCAATGGGTATTACTCAAGCATTGAGTTTTGGTTTTCCATTAGGTCCAATATTGGCAGGTATAATTGCTACAATGGGTGCTGTTCAGATTGCAGCGATTGCTTCGCAACAATACACTGGTAGACAGTTTGGTGGTTATGTGAGCGGTGGAACACCATACCTGATTGGAGAAGATGGACCAGAGGTATTTGTGCCTGCAGGCTCAGGTCAAATAGTTCCAAACAGAGGCAGCATGGACAGCCCAAGCAATGTCAACATCAACTTCACAATCAACGCTGTTGATGCAGTAAGTGTGGACACGCTAATCATGCAAAGAAAAGCCTTAATAACTAGTATAGTAAGAGAAGGTATTGAAAACCAAGGTAGAAGGAGTGTTATCTAATGGCACTGTTACCAGTATCACCAGCACCAAGCAGTGTTAACGTAAGCACAGTTGCACAAAACGTTACTACATTTGCATTGAATGGTCGCAGACAGGTAAAATCACAAGGATCACAATATTTCAAATTTGATATTGAATATCCAAACATGAAACAAAGTGATATGCTTCCAATAATGGCATTTTTGACTGCAGTAAAAGGACAGTTTGATGCATTCACTGTTATCCTTCCAACAGTAAGTGATAACCAAGCAGGATACACAGGCGGCAATCCTACTGTTAGCACTAGTGGTGCTATAGGAGATACCACTATAGCCTATTCAGGCGCTGACTCAAGCACATTGTTGTTGAAAGCAGGAGACTTCATAAACTTTGATGGCCATGGCAAATCATACATGGTTACTGCAGATCACACTTCAGATGGCAGTGGGCAAGGAACTATTTCATTTACACCTGGTTTGATAACTGCAGTTACCAGTGGTGATGAAATCAATTTAACAAACATACAATTCAGTGTTATCCTAGACGATGACACCACAGAGTTCCAATTTGGATTGGCTTCAATTGCAAGATTACAATTTACTGTGAGAGAGGCATTCTAAATGTCGCGAGGATTACACAGTGACATCACAACTGAACTGGCCAAAGACAGTATTAGATACAGTGATCTTGTTGAATTGTTCTTGCCTGGTGGAACACAACGACAAACCAATGCACCTTTTGACATAGTAACAACAACATCAACAGGTGGCAGTGGCACATTCAGTGCCAATGGTGAGTTTCTTAGTTTTGACCTTGTGAGTGAAACACTGGAAGCAAGAGTCAATCAAATCAGTATTGTGTTGAGTGCTGTAAGCAACACCTTCACAAACTTATTCATGAACAATGACTATCTCAACAGCAGAGTGTGTGTGCATAGGGTTTTCTATGACAGTGCATTCCAACAAATCAACAACCCAGTGTTGATGTGGGATGGCGAAATTGTTGGTTATAGAATCGGCGAAAACAAAAGGACCAGCACCATTGCTGTGGTAAGCAGTAGTGTTTTCTACGACTTTGAACGTGTTGCTGGACGCAGAACCAATGACAAGAGTCAGCAAAACATAAGCCCAGGTGACAGAGGGCTAGAGTTTTCTACCAGTGCAATTGGTAAAATAAAATGGGGCAGAGAAATATGATCATAACAGCAAGAGCAGAACACTTGCAACAAACAGTAGATCTATCATTTGATTATTTTGCTGATAGTAGATTTAGCAAGTATGGCAGTTTTAATGATACACAGGCATTTGGTTACTACAAAAGTGCAATCATTGATCCAATGAGATACTTTGATGTATTGGTCATAGACGATGAAGTCAAAGGCTTTTTGATTGCTTTTGCAGGACCTCAAGCATGGAGCAGTAATTTGATATGCAATGTTGCACTGCTGTATATAACACCAGAACATAGAGGTCAATATTGGGTAAATGCGTTCATAGACCGTGTGGAAGCATGGGCTGCACAGCACAAAATGGACGAAGTGTTATTGGGTGACTATGCAATGAGCCCGGAAAGAACACGCAAACTCACAGAACGTTTAGGATACGAAACTGTGGGATACATTGGAGCAAAACGAACTAATGCGGATCACTAAACTAAGCGTATTTCTTGGAACACTAGCCGGAGCATTATCATTATCTTTGCCTGCACATGCAGGACCTATGCTGTTGGTTGGTCTGGCAGTTGGTGTAGTGGTTGGTGCAGCAGCAGTTGGTGCAGCAGTTATGGCTGCATCCGCTGTAACAGCCCCTAGTGTGCAAGCAGTTGCTCCACCATCGGCACCCACTGTATTAAATGATGGACCTCAAGGCGAATTTGATGCACCTCCAGTTGAGGAAGCACCACCAGCCGAGGTAGCAACTGTTGAAAACACAGGCATACTCATTGACAAACAAGGCACACTGGAACACATTCCCATTGTGTATGGCACACGCATGATGAGCGGCACACGAGTGTTTGTGAACACCAATGGTGAAAACAACAAATACCTATATCTATGCATAGTGTTGTGCGAAGGCGAAATTGACAGCATTGGTGAAGTATTCTTAGATGATGTTATCAGCACAGATCCAATGTTTGCTGGCAGAGTAGAAATACAAAAGTTTGTGGGCACAGAGACTCAAGGTGCCAGTAGTCTATTGTTGGAAGCACCGGGTTGGACAGGCGATCACAGATTGGTAGGACTTGCTTATCTTGCAGTTAGATTGGAATGGAAACAAATTGAATCAGAAGAAGATAGTAGACAAAATCCATTCACAGGTATACCACGCATCAAATGTATTGTTAAAGGACGCAAAGTTCCTGATGCAACTGTTGCTGGTGGTGTAACCTACGGCGGCGAAACCTTTAGATACAGTGAGAATCCAGCGGATCAATTGCTAGACTATATTCGCAATCCAAGATTTGGCAAAGGACTAGAAAACGAAAGAATAGACTTTGCAAGTTTCAGCACTGCTGCGCAAAAGTTTGATCAAACAGTTACATATCACTTGAGTGGAAGCACTGGTAAGATGATGACTTCAAATGCTGTGATAGACACTAGAAAAACAATCATGAGCAATGTGAAAATATTCCTCAACAACTGTCGCAGTGGCATGCCTTATGTGCAAGGCAAGTTCAAACTAAAACTGTTAGACACAGGCAATGGCACAGACTCACAAAACACAACTGTGACCAGTGTGTTTGACATCACAGAAAACGAACTTGTGGACAGCATCAACATAGAAGGCACCAGCACAAGAAATCAATACAATCAAATATTGATCACACATCCAAATCCAGGATCAAACTGGGAGATGAGTGAAGTAACTTATCCTGTGCCGGATTCACAAGAAGACACTGATTTGCTCAACGAAGATGGCGGACGCAGACTGCAAAAAACACTTGCTATGCCGCACATCACAGAACCTGCACTGGCAGGAGACCTTGCGCACATCATACTCATGCGCAGCAGAGGTAAAAAAACAATCACATTCAAAACCACAGCAGAGTGTCATGAAGTTGAAGTAGGTGATATTGTGACAATAACATATTCACCATTGGGATTCAGCAGTGCAAAATACAGAATACAAAGCATGAAGGTTGAAGCCGATTACAGCATCAGTTTCCAAGCAGTAGAACATGAACCCACAGACTATGTGTTCAAAAAGAGTAATTTTGTTAGTGTTGCACCAAAGGTATTTTATGCTCCTGTTATTGACAGTCCAGCAACAACCACATTCCTACAAGAGCAAGCAGCAGTTCAGGCTCCTTATGTGCCCACTGTGTATGTAAGCCCTAGCATCAACAACAACGGTATTATTAGAACCAGTGCAAGTGTGCCTTCAAATTTGACAGCAACAGGTATTGCAGCAAATTTTAGTGAGGAAACATTTAGATTTAATTGGACAGCACCTGCAGATACTTTCCAATACCACAGCATTGAGGTGTTCATGAGAAAAGACTACAGAGGTGAAACTTCCTTCTCAAGTTTGAAAAGTTTCAATGACGCATCAATTACAACTTTCACAGAAACATTTGGCACAGGCCCTAGAACCTATACTATAAGGATATTCTATAAAACTTGGACAGGACAATACAGTAATCCTTTAGAAGTTAGATTTACAACAGTCACTAGATACGGAACGCAATCTGATTATGTTAGTGGTGTAAATGTGTTCAACGGCACAGTGGTAAACATTTAGGAGTAGCAGATGGCAACTGAAGGTGACGGCAATAGATTATACAACAGTGGTGAATTTGCTTGGAGCGATCTTACCACTTGGAGTGCCTATACCAACTGGCGTGGATATGACAGTGGTTTGGGCATCAGCACCACACTTGCTTACACACTGCCCACAGTTGATTTAGGAACAACAAAAACTGTTGTTCCATTGGCAACAGCCATTGCAGATGGCACACATGCTTGGACATTTGAAACTAGCACTGATGACGTAACTTACACCAGTAGCACACCACCGTTGACTGGTAGATATATCAAAGGCACAGTAACAGTTACCAATACCACAGGCACACCTGCTCTTGTTCAAGCAGAAGTAGAATACAACGACAGTGTTACACAGCGTGAATTGTTTCACAATCTAGACACTAGCACACTGTCACAAAACACAGATGAAAGTTTCACAATACCTATTCAAAAAAGTTATCAACACATCACCAACATCACAGGCACAGCCAGTGCTACAGAAACACGCCCGCTGTTGGTCATAATCAATGATGACACAGCTGGTGCACCAACATTTAAAGTGATAAACTTGGACACATTTGGCAAGGTTGCAATAGCAGATGGTGTTGTAGACATAGAAGTCAATGGCTTCCCAACCAGCATCACATTTGCTAATGGTAATATAGGATAGTAAATAACACATGCCAAGACCCACCAAAAGAATGAGTGCAGCAGCACGCAGAGGACTTAAAATGCGTGAACAATCACCGCCCAGCAGACGTGGAGGCACTGCCATTGGATTGGCCAGAGCACGTCAGTTTGCACGTGGAGACAATGTGAGCATGGAAACTGTGCGTCGCACCTATAGTTTTTTGAGTAGAGCACGAACCTATTACAAGCCTGGTAAGAACACACCAGGCACACAAGCATACTTACTTTGGGGTGGACCTGCAGGACTTGCTTGGGCAAAGAGAATACTGGGGAAATAAGACATGGCAACTTGGCCTAGCACAAACAAAGCACTCACAACCACAACAGACGCAGACACAGACACCATCAGTGGTGCAAGAGTTGACATAAACAAAAGCATCAGCAACATCAATGATGTTATTGACATGTTCAACATACCTGCAAGCCCAACAGATGATTATATACTCAAATATGATGCTGCCACCAGCAGATTTGAGATGGAAGAAGACAGTGGCGGTGGATTGATCTTTACCAACATTCAAGTTGATGACTTGGGTGCATACATGGTAGACACACTTGACTACATTGATGAAGACTACTTTGATGATGACAACATTGAAGCAGACAGTTCAACCGACACACTGTATTTGGACAGTGGCACAGGCATCAGTTTTTCACAAGATGTCACAACCGACACCATCACAATCACCAACACAGGTGTGATCACCGAAACCAATGATCTCACTGCCAGTGTGACATGGGCAAATGTGCCTGATGCAAACATCACACAATCAAGTGTCACCCAACATCAAAGTGCATTGAGCATAACAGAATCACAGATCAGTGACTTGGGCACATACATCGGATTGACAGACATCAGTGTGACACAAGAAAGTGCCAGTGGCAGTGGCACATTGAGTTATGACAATACCACAGGTGTTATCACATACACACCACCCGACACAAGTGGTCTATTGGCCAATGTGGTAGAGGATACCACACCACAGTTGGGCGGAAACCTTGATGTAAATGGCAACAAGATTACAAGCACTGCAAATGGCAACATTGACATAGAACCCAATGGCACAGGCAATGTGTTGCTTGGTAACTTCACATTTGATGCAGATCAAACTGTGGGTGCAACACAAGACAACTATGTGCTCACATATGATCACAGTGCAGGCAACATCAGTTTAGAATCATCACCAACCACAAATGTGCGTTTCTACAATGGTGGAACACTCAACCAAGACAGTGGCAGTTTCACACCAGACTTCACTGATGGCAATGTGATCAAATACACAGGCACAGCCGCTAACACTGGTAATAAAACCATGAACGCACCATCAAACATGAGTGCAGGTGATAGCATAACATTCATCATTGAAGTCACTGCAGGAACACCAGGTCAAGACTTTGATCTATTGATTGATACCAGTGGAACTAACATTTACTTCCCAAGCAGCGCAGGCGGTGGCATAGGTGTAACCTACGGCAGCGCAGCCGTCATGGACTGCTTATATGATGGTAGCAAATATTACTTCAGTGTAAGAGACCAAGCATATGGCTTTGGTCAAATACTATAAACACCTACAGGAGAAACAATTATGGCATGGCCCGCAAGTGATACCAACGTAATAACAACAAATTTAGACAGCGCCAGTGACAGTCCTGCCAGTGCAAGAGCAGATCTCAAAAGTGCGCTAGACGAACTAAAAAATGTCATCAATGGGAGAGGGGAGGCATCAGGTGTTGCACCCCTAAACAGCAGCACCAAAATAACCAACACTTATCTACCAGACACACTGTTGAGTTCAAGCAGCACTGATCTAACACTACAGCCTGACACCAACAGAGTGAGCGTAGAAGATGTTGTAAATCTAACACCACTCACACTTGCACAACTGGCTACTGCCATATCAACACCACAGGAAGGCGATGTTGCATATGTCACCAACGGAGATGCTGGTTCAAAGTGTATAGTTGTGTATGATGGAACCAACTGGAAGGTTGTTAGCTTTGGAGCAACAGCCGCAACCAGTTAAATATGATTGCAATCATGTATTGCAATACTGGGCTGAGGATGGCTGCGATGTGCCTCATTTGTGGTCATCCTCTATACAGATGATAAATAAAATTGTAGCACACGATCCGATCACAAACTGAACAGTTAACGCCATTACTTTTCTACCTAATTGTGTGCTACAACTATTCCTAATTTACGGTAAGCCCAGTTAATAATGTTTTAACTGGGCTTTACTGTATCATACTACCCAATGGTGTATAAAACATCTATTTTGTAAACCATGGTAAAAACCACAACACATAGTCATAATATATGCACTTAACGAACATGGTATAGTATCAAAAGTAAAAAACACAGAAAACGTGCAAAAAACGTCATTCTAGACCAGCATATATACAATATAACAATTCAAAGAGGAATACATGCCAAAAATCAAATCACACCCCACAGACACCGATCGATGGATTGAACTGCACAGTGTGTGTGCAGAGTTCTACCAAATGGCTTGGAGTCGCGAAATAGAAGATTGGAATCGTCAACTTGCATATCATGCCAGCGAAGTTGATAGATTGAAACAACTCAAACAATCACAACAAACCGGTTGACACAAGATAGAACTGTGTTAATATAAACTATAACTTAAACAAACAATCGGAGACAGCGTAATGGACAAATTAGATACGATCCTTGAGCGTAGAAGATACAACAACAAAACTCACCAAGAAGAAGGGCCTATAACACATTATGAAGTATGGTTCTATAAAGCACCAGGTTATCAAAGCATAGAAACTAAAGCCTTTACTACTAAAGCAGAAGCGTGTGATTATGCTCGCACACTACTAATTGAGGAGACAGCGTGATGAAACAATGGCATGTTTGGTATAGAACAGAACCCGACTATGATGACAAGTTTAAAAGTTATACAAGATTTGGGGATGCTTTAAACTTTATGAAAAAGTTAGAGGCAA
>Ga0181591_10001505_pt1 | contig 20034 bp, 21 predicted proteins | sample 071ome_33_FD_133757 | JGI IMG/M metagenome (GOLD analysis project Ga0181591, IMG submission 133757) | Coastal salt marsh microbial communities from the Groves Creek Marsh, Skidaway Island, Georgia - 071412AT metaG (megahit assembly) | ecosystem: Environmental > Aquatic > Marine > Intertidal...
AGAACAGACGGGATCGCGCGATATTTCTTATGTGGCTGGACACCCGCAGGCGTTGGCCCAGTGCCGCAGTTGGTTGGACGCAAATTTGCCTTCGGTACCCCGCAAGGAAGTCTCGAGTAACGGAGAAGCAGCTCGTTTAGCCAGTGAGGAAGTCGGGGTGGCTGCCATCGCTGGTGATCTGGCCACCGAAATGTACCCCCTCGTTCGTCGCTCTATCTCGATACAAGACTATGCGAGCAACACGACTCGGTTTCTTGTGCTGGGTAACGAACTCGTGCCACCGAGTGGAAATGATAAAACCTCGGTGCTCATTGCCAGTCGAAATCGCCCGGGCGCGTTGCTGAGTTTACTCCGGCCGTTTGAGGAAGCGGGGATCAGCCTGACGCGGATCGATAGCCGTCCGTCCAAAACGGAGAAGTGGACCTACGTGTTCTTCATCGAGTTTGAGGGGCATCTTGAGGAGGCGGTGGTGGCTCGCATCATGGAAGAGCTTGAGGAACAGTCCATCATGCTGAAGCGCCTGGGCTCCTATCCGTGCGCGCCTCTCTAGGAGGCTGGAAATATGGTGCGCTTTTCCGCAAATTCGGTTGTTTTTCTTGGCTTGGGGTTAATCTCGGGATCATTGGCGCTGGCCCTTCGTGCTTCAGGCTGGCAAGGATCGCTGTCTGCGTGGGGGCCGCGAGAACCTAGTTTGCAGCGCGGACAGGAGCTGGGGATTATCGACGGCTACACCCTAGATCTCGACGAGGCAATTCAATCCGCAGAAGTTATTGTTGTTGGTGCACCACCCATGGCATCAGGAGAGCTTCTGGCCACCCTTTTGCCAAAGCTTGATGCTCTTGATCAGCGTCCTGTGGTGACCGACATGGCGAGCATTAAAGGCTGGGTGATTGATCGTGCCGGTTTAAACTATTCTCGATTTGTTCCCGGGCATCCGATTGCCGGGTCCGAGCACAGTGGCGTTGACTCAGCTCAGGTCAGATTGTTTCAGGGGAGGGAAGTGATTCTCACCCCAAATGAAGACACTGATCCTCAGGCTATAGAGTGGGTATCAGCGATGTGGCAAGCGGCTGGGTCTCGCATCACATTGATGAGTGTGGCCGATCACGATGCTGCGTTGGCAGCGAGCAGTCACTCCCCCCATATGCTGGCTTACGCACTGACAAAGGCGCTGGCAGAGGATCCTCTGGATTCGATGCGGCATGGTGGTGGCGCTCTCAGAGACATGACCCGAATTGCTGGATCGGATGCTTTGATGTGGCGAGACGTTGCGCTCACCAATCGAGTGGCATTGGTTGACGCACTTACTCGCGTCGAAGCCGAGATCGCCACGTTGAAGCGGGATATAGATGCAGAGGACGGATCCGCCTTGGAGGCTTACTTTACGACCTGCAGAGAGTTTAGGCGGAGCCATGATGCTATTTTAAACCCCCTCACAGACCTTTCCTCCGTGACCGACGACTCGGTTTCATAGCGCCGTTGAAGGATTAGCTATCGTGAAATTTCTTGCACAGCCTGCCGGCGCGCTCACTGGTGAACTACGGGTTCCGGGCGACAAGTCAATGTCCCACCGCTCGGTGATGCTGGGATCCCTCGCCGAGGGTGTGACGCGAGTCCACGGATTTTTGGAAGGCGAGGATGCGTTGGCAACGGTGGCGGCGTTTCGGGCCATGGGTGTCCGGATTGAGGGCCCGACCAACGGTGAGCTCACTATCCATGGGGTAGGGCTTCGTGGTCTGCGGGCACCTGAGCGACCGCTGGATATGGGGAACTCTGGTACCAGCATGCGTTTGCTGAGTGGTCTGTTGGCTGGCCAGACTTTCGACTCCACCCTGGTAGGTGATGGGTCCCTGATGAAGAGGCCCATGGGGCGAGTCATCACTCCCCTAGAGAAAATGGGTGCCTCCATAACTAGTGCCGAGGAGGGGCGTCCGCCTTTACATATCAAAGGAGGCAGGACCCTGACAGGAATTCACTACGACCTGCCAATCGCCAGTGCACAGGTAAAATCCTGTGTTCTGCTCGCTGGGTTAATAGCTGATGGCAAAACCTCTGTAACTGAGCCCGGACCAACCCGTGATCATACCGAACGCATGTTGCGAGGCTTCGGTTACACCGTTGAACATACGGCCGGTGTTATTTCTGTGGAAGGCGGAGGTTGCTTAACGGCGGCCGACATAGACATCCCGGCGGATATATCTTCAGCCGCGTTTTTTCTCGTAGGCGCGAGCATTGCGCCTGGCTCCGATCTACTTTTGAAGCACGTCGGGATGAACCCGACTCGCACGGGTGTCTTGAACATTCTCCGGTTGATGGGTGCCGATATCGAGATCATCGATCCAAGAGAAGTGGGCGGTGAACCGGTTGCGGATTTGCGTGTCCGACATGCGCCCTTGAAAGGCATCGATATGCCGGAAGAGTTTGTCCCGCTTGCTATCGATGAGTTTCCCGCGCTGTTTATCGCAGCCGCATGCGCCGAGGGCACTACCGTACTCTCGGGCGCTGAAGAACTCCGAGTCAAGGAAAGCGATCGTATCGCCTCCATGGCAAAAGGCCTTACCGATCTTGGTATCGTCAATCATCCGACACCCGATGGTATTGTGATAGAAGGGGGTTCGATGGGATCGGCGACTGTTGAAACGTTTGATGACCACAGAATTGCGATGAGTTTTGCCATCGCGTCCCTGCGCTCAAACGGCCCCATCAGTATTTTGAATTGTGACCACGTTGCCACCTCCTTTCCTGATTTTGCAGAGCTCGCCAACGGCGTTGGTCTTAAGCTGGACTGCCAGTGATGGATGGCGCTCCCGTTGTATGCATCGATGGCCCGAGTGGCGCCGGAAAAGGAACTCTGGCAATTCGGCTGGCGAGACAGCTCGGGTGGCACTTACTCGATAGCGGAGCGCTATATCGACTGGTTGGCAAAGCCTGTCTTGACGCCGGCGTCGCCTGGGATGAAGAGGCAGCAGTGGCGGTAGTTGCCCGTTCATTGGAGGCTGAATTTGATGTAGTCGGCGATGAGGTGGTTGTTAAGCTGGGAGGGGTGGACGTTACTGCCGATATCCGCTCGGAACTGGGTAGCAAAGGTGCATCATCTGTCGCGGTGTTACCTAGGGTGAGAGCGGCGCTTTTGGAGCGCCAACGGGAGTGGGCTCGGCCCCCGGGCCTAGTTGCCGATGGGCGGGATATGGGTACCCAGGTTTTCCCCGATTCCCCCTTAAAAATCTTTCTCACCGCGAGTGTTGAGGCCCGTGCCGAACGGCGATATTCCCAGTTGCTTGTAAAGGGTGAAAGTGTTAGCCTGCCGCGCCTTCTGGAAGGCATCAGGGAGCGGGACGCGAGAGATTCGACTCGCTCGGCGTCGCCACTGGTTGCCGCCAAGGACGCCGTTTTGGTTGACAGCACCTCGCTGACAATCGACGAGGTTCTTGAGCGCGTGACAGCTCTTGCTGCCGACAGGGGAATATTAGGGCGGGTATCCGGTTAACGGCCAGACACCTCGGAATCCGCAAAATTTATTGACCCGGTGAGTCTGGATACCGGCTTAGGCGTGACGCAGCCGCCGCAACCACAGGTAAATCCCATGAGCGAATCCTTCGCCGAATTATTTGAAGAAAGTCTGAAAACCGTCGATATGGAGCCCGGCTCTATTGTTACGGGTGTCGTCATTGACATCGACAACGAGTGGGTGACGGTTCACGCCGGTCTAAAGTCAGAAGGTGTGATTCCCCTCGATCAATTTATTAATGCTAATGGTGAGTGCACGCTCAACGTTGGCGATGAAGTGCAGGTGGCGCTGGAGACCGTCGAAGACGGTTTCGGTGAAACCAAGCTGTCCCGTGAAAAAGCCAAGCGCGCGGAGGCGTGGAAGCGTCTCGAAGCTGCGCACGTTGCCGAAGAGGTTGTTGCGGGTGTTATCAACGGCAAGGTTAAGGGCGGATTCACGGTGGATATCGATTCCATCCGCGCGTTCCTACCCGGATCGTTGATTGATGTTCGGCCAATCCGTGAAACGACGCACCTCGAAGGCAAGGAGCTTGACTTCAAGGTTATCAAGCTCGATCAGAAGCGGAACAACGTTGTTGTTTCCCGCCGAGCAGTCATGGAAGCAGCCAACAGTCAGGAGCGAGAAGAGCTGCTCCAGAATCTGCAAGAGGGTATGTCGGTTAAAGGAGTAGTCAAAAATCTCACCGACTACGGTGCCTTCGTTGATCTCGGTGGGGTTGACGGTCTCCTTCACATCACTGATATGGCGTGGAAGCGCATCAAGCATCCCAGTGAGATCGTCGAAGTTGGCCAAGAGATGGATGTAAAAATCCTGAAGTTCGATCGTGAGCGCAACAGAGTATCACTTGGTCTGAAGCAGCTGGGCGAAGATCCTTGGGTGGAGATCACAAATCGCTATCCCGAAGGTAGCCGAGTGAATGCTCGCGTGACCAACCTCACTGATTACGGCTGCTTTGCCGAAATTGAGGAAGGCGTCGAAGGTCTGGTGCACGTCTCTGAGATGGATTGGACCAACAAGAATGTTCACCCCTCCAAGATCGTACAGTTGGGTGATGAAGTCGAGGTTATGGTCCTTGATATTGATGAAGAGCGACGTCGAATTTCGCTAGGCATCAAGCAGTGCACCCAGAATCCATGGGACGCGTTTGCCGCCGACCATGCCAAGGGTGATCGAATATCGGGAACCATTAAGTCCATAACCGATTTTGGTATTTTCATCGGTCTCGATGGCAACATCGACGGCCTGGTTCATTTGAGTGATATCAGCTGGAATGAGACTGGTGAGGAAGCGGTTCGCAACTACAAGAAGGGCGATGAGATCGAAACCGTTATTCTGTCAATCGATCCCGAGCGCGAGCGTATCTCCCTCGGTGTGAAGCAGATGGAAGAGGATGGTTTCAGTCTCTACGTTAGCGAGAACGACAAAGGCGCCATCGTCACTGGTACTGTCACCGAGGTGGATGCCAAAGGCGCGACCATCAAACTGGGTGATGAGGTCGAAGGTTATTTGAAGGCTGCTGATATCAGTCAGGATCGTGTAGAAGACGCACGGTCTGTGCTGAACGTAGGCGATTCGGTTGAAGCCAAGATTACCAATGTCGACAGAAAAAACCGGTCTTTGGGCTTGTCGATCAAGGCAAAAGACGTTGATGACGAGAAGGAAGCTGTCGAGTCGCTCAAGCAGCAGGATGAGGCAGCGTCACCGGGCACTATCGGTGACCTGATCAAGGCGCAGATGGACGGGCAGTGAACCCTTTAAGTCGTGCAATCAAGAGGCCCGCTTTGCGGGCCTTTTTTTTAAAAAGCCTTTTAAATTAATGAGTTGCAACCCGGCGCCAGCTGTGGAAAATAGGGGGCTTGAGGAGTAACCAAGATATCCCATGACCCGAAGCGAACTTATCGAGCTAATGGCGTCCCGACAGGATCAGCTCAGCGCCAAAGATGTTGAGCTAGCCGTGAAGCTAATCATTGACCATATGGCTGAGACGCTTGCCGCTGGAGAGAGGATCGAGATCCGGGGCTTTGGCAGTTTTTCCTTGCACTACAGAGAGCCACGCCGGGGTAGAAATCCAAAGACGGGTGATGCGGTTGACCTCGAGGGGAAGCACGTGCCGCACTTTAAGCCGGGAAAAGAACTTCGCGAGCGAGTAAATCGGTCCTTGAAGACCGGTTTTTAACCGTGCGAATTTTACGATCCCTTCTGGTTGGAATCGTTCTTTTGCTTGCCATCATTGCAGGCGCTCTTTTTTCAATTCAAAACACGGCCTCTGTCTCCTTGGACCTGTTATTTATTGAACTGCCGGCACGTCCTGTGTCCCTCTGGTTGTTGTTTATGCTTGGCATTGGCTTGACTCTGGGTCTTGTCGCTTCCACTGGCCTGGTGTGGAGGCAGAAGGCGGCAATGCTCAAGCAGCTGAGGGAAAATTCGCGACTTCAGGTGGAGCTGGAGAAACTTCGCCGCGCGGGTATAACCAGTAGTGAATGATTTATTGCTTCTTGGGATATTGACGATAGCGATAGGTCTCGGGTGGTGGCTTGGTAGACGCTCGGCAACTACCAAAGGGGGTCTTTGGGATTTTCACTCCACGCCCCCTTCCCAATATTACCGAGGCCTGAATTTTTTACTCGACGGCAGTCAGGACAGCGCCATTGACGCATTTACCAAAGCACTGGAAGTAAATGCGGAAACTTTCGACACCCATATTGCTCTGGGTAATATCCTTCGCCGGCGCGGAGAGGTGGAGCGCGCCATAAAAGTCCACCAGAATCTATTGGCCCGGCCAAGTCTGCCAGTAGCTCAGCTTCACCTTTCACATTTAGAGTTGGCGAGGGACTATATATCTGCCGGCTTGCTTGACCGCTCTGAGCGTTTACTTAAAGATTTAGTGACGGAGTCTGGTGCGCATAAACGGGTCGCTCAGCGTCACCTATTAGAAATTTATGAGGCGCAACGAGACTGGGATAAGGCACTCGAGGTGGCCTCAGAGTTGCTCCCCAAACGCAGTTTATTGAGGGCTAGAACGGGCGATGCCGATGAGGTAGGACAGTCTGTACCCGCCCTGCTGTCTCATTACTGCTGTGAAAAGGCCGAAGAGATGATTGACCGCGCTGATTTTCAGTCGGGCAGGGGTTTCTTGGAGCAGGCACTGCGCTATGACAGTGCTTGTGTCAGAGCGACGATGACTCTTGGTTCACTGGAGGTGAAGGCAGGAAATCCTGACAGGGCGATTAAGGTTTTGCAGTCGCTCGCGCAGCAAGATTCGGACTATGTGGCGGAAAGCGTGAATTTGCTTCGCGATGCCTATATGGCAGCTAATCGAAGAGGCGAGTTGCTTATGTATCTCAAAGAGAGTTTTAAGCGGGCACCCAATAACTCATTGGTGCTATCAATTGCCGAAGAGCTTCATGTGTGCAATGGATCTGACGCCGCGAAACTTTTTTTGCGGGATAATCTCGAGAGTAGGCCCTCTCTTCGTGGACTCGCGCTCTTGATGAAATTGCATAGCCAGAGCGAAGTGGGTGAGGACGAGGCTCTCGAATTGGCGACAATTAACAAGTTGGTGGCTGGCCGCTCGAGGTACCGATGCGGACACTGCGGTTTTCGTGGTCAAAGTCTCCATTGGCATTGTCCGGGGTGTAAGCACTGGGGAACCATAAAAGACCTCAGTATCACGCGAGAGGCGGACTATGTGTAAGCGCGTTGTTGAGGATGTTTTTTGAATGGTCGATACGAAGGGCCCGCTGATAGTTGCTTTGGATTTTGATGCCGCGACTGAAGCACTGGATTTGGTTGATTTGTTGGATCCTGACACCTGCCGAGTCAAGGTGGGTAAACAGCTTTTTACGCGGGAGGGTCCCGCAATACTGAAGGCGCTTGGCGCTCGAGGATTCGATGTATTTTTGGATCTCAAGTTCCACGACATTCCCAATACAGTTGCCAATGCGTGTGTCGCAGCAGCTGAGCAAGGGGCGTGGATGGTCAATGTCCATGCATCGGGTGGGAGCAGGATGATGGTGGCAGCCCGCGATGCCCTCGCTAAACTTTCTAACCCACCGAAGCTTATCGCGGTAACCGTGCTGACCAGTATGGCTCCTGAAGATCTGCTTGAGACTGGGACCCCTGCTTCGCCCATGGAGCGAGTCCTCCTACTGGCCGAGTTAGCGCAGCAGGCGGGAATGGACGGTGTTGTTTGTTCGGCACAGGAAGCACAGCAATTGCGCGCTCGCTTGGGACCAGACTTCAATTTGGTGACGCCGGGTATAAGACTCCCTGAAGACAATGTGGGCGATCAGCGTCGCGTGTTGTCACCGAGTGACGCCTTGGCAGCCGGTGCAAATTATTTGGTGGTAGGACGGCCTATCACTGCAGCGTCTGACCCAGCTGGCGCACTTGAGCACATACGTTCGTCTATTGAAGCTGACTGAAATCTAATTTGTTCGCGGATGAGTTCTCCGGCCGTTCGTTAATCTACAGTCGGGTAGAGTCAATTAAGGCTCAGCAACCTGAACAGGAGAACATAAAATGGTGATAGCACCTAGTTTTGATGGCCCAAATACGTCGGCAGCGTCACGACTTTCAACCGGGACTTCCCTTCATCGCGCAATCAAAAAAACCTTTATCAGCCTTGCAATGTTATGTTCATTATTGGGCGCAAGTGCCTCTTTGATGGCTGATGAAACTGTTAACATAAACACTGATTCCGCAGAGGTGCTTTCAGCGGGTCTTCAGGGTGTTGGATTGGCGAAAGCCTACCGAATCGTGGAGTATCGACAGGCGTTCGGGCCGTTCGAGTCGATTGACGAGTTGGCGGAGGTAAAAGGAATTGGTGAGAAAATCATTGACGACAACCGGAGCCAAATTATCCTCGATTAGGTCTTCAACGCCGTTTCTGGGGCGCCGGTGATTGGTGTTACCGGCGCCTCGGGTTACATAGGGCGTGCACTTACCAAAGCCCTGATAGCGCGGGATTACGAGGTCGTGACGCTGGGTCGAGCTGATGCGAGTAGGGATCTCGATCTTATGGCGTCATCGGGCTATCGATCTGCGCTGGAGGGGCTCTCCACGGTGATTCACTGCGGGGGATTGGCCCATAATGATGCCCTACCGGAGGACTACGAACAGATCAACTACAGGGCAACAATAGCGCTCGCAGACGCCGCGTTGAGCGTTGGAATCAAGCGCTTTATTTTTTTGAGTTCCTTAAACGTCGTACCCGCAGCCGGTTATAAAGGAAGCACAGCCGCGAGTTCACTGCCCCGACCAGATACACCCTATGTGTTTTCCAAGTGGAAGGCTGAGCAAGGTCTTGATCAGTTGCTGAGATATAGTGCCTGTGAGTTGTCGATCTGCCGCCCCGGACTTGTTTACGACCACGAACTTACAGGCAACCTGGCGATACTGGCTTCGATAGCTCATAGACTGCCAGTAGCTCTTCCTGCGGTTGGTGTGAGGGGGATGGTTTCCCGCCCTGATCTGGTATCACTGCTCACTGTACTGGCGGCAAAGGAAGGTAAACTTGATGAGAGGACCTCTCGCTTCGCTGTGACCGATGGGGAGAGTTATTCCTCTAAACGGATAGGATCTGCATTGGGGGGGCGCACACCAATAATGGCTCCCGCAGGTTTGTGGCGATTTGGGAGCTTCTGCCGTGACGTGTTCCGGGGTAAGCCTTTGGGGGCAACTTGGCGATCTTTAAGCTTGGGGGGCTGGACTGGGCCGCGGCCAGCTATTGACGGCTGGAGGCCGGAGTGGACTTTGGAGACCTTGCTGGCTGAGAGATCGGTGAGTCAATGATGCTTTATCAAGCGCTCGGCGCCGCTTTTTTTATCAGCCTGCTAGGCCTTTGGCTTTTCCGTCGGGGGGCGCCAGCATTGGGGTTGGTCGATAGGCCAGAGGCGCGCAGCGAGCATGTTGTGCCCGTGCCGGTAGGGGCGGGGGTCGTCGTCATTGCTGTGCTCATCCTCAGTTTTTTATTTTTTCCAGAGCTGGTGAAAAATAGTTTTGCCAGTATCAATTTAACGGCCTCTCTAGTGGCTGGCTTGGCAGTGATAGGCATTCTTGATGATCGGTTTGAGCTGCAAAGTGGACTGAGGCTACTACTTTATTTCACAGCGGCGGGTCTTTTCCTTTACTCAGAAATTGGGAGTGGTTCTCTTTGGCTTAATATCCTTATCCTTTTTGCCTTTGTTTGGACAATCAATCTGTTTAATTTCATGGATGGTATCGACGGCTTTGCGATTACTCAGGCATTGCTGGTGTTTGTGGGGCTGGCGGCGATTCTCTCTATCACTGACGCGCCCCAAAGCTCGGGTTTAATCAATATTCTTCTCTTATTGATTTTTTCTTGTTTCCCTATTGTGTTCTTTAACTGGCCCCCCGCTTCAGTATTCATGGGAGATGCTGGGTCTATTTGTCTGGGTTTTTTGCTTGCTGCACTAGGGGTAAGGGTCACCTTGATGGATTTTTCTCTTGGCTGGGTCTGGTTGATTTTCATGATGCCTTTTTTGGTGGACGCGACGGTGACGTTGGGTATCAGAGTGACTGGAGGGCAAGCCCCTCATGTGGCTCATCGTGATCATGCTTATCAGCGTCTGACCCGAATCACCGGGAGTGCCCTTGTTGTCAATCTAGGGTTACTCCTACTACACCTTTGCTGGCTCTTTCCACTGGCAATATTGTCCTTGAGCGGCGTTTATTCCCGAATTATCGCGGTAATATTGGCCACAATTCCGCCGATGGCCCTGTTGGTATACGTGAGGCAGAGAGCGTAGACTAGCAGACGCCCGATGGGGCACGTCTACCGAATAAGAGTGTTACTGTCCAGGAAGGCATCATGGTTGAAAAGATCGTAGCTCGCCTCGAGCGGTCTAATAGGTTCTTCAGTCTCCCGACGTTGCTGGCCCGTAAATCAACCGGGGGAAATGCAAGGTTTGCATCACTTCTGGCGCTTGACCTGACCGTTGCCTTGTTCGCTGTTTACGGCGCGCTGTTAATTGCGGGTGGCAGAGGCCGCGGTCCCGTTGAGCTAATCGAGTTTGTGGTATTGGGTGCCTTGTTGTTCGCCACCGCCATTTCGTTCATTTTTCTGGGTCTCTATCGGTCGCTTATTCGCCACATGGGGCAGCAGGCGGTTTGGGATCTTGCTCGGGCAGTTACCCTTTCCGCTCTCAGCCTTGTGGCGTTGGTGCACTTCGCCGATCTGGACTTTTCAGCTTCAGCTCCCATTCTGTTCTGGTTGATCCTGTTTGTTGGCTCAGGTGCGACCCGCATGATGATGCGAACCTGGCATCAGGCCTCTCTGGGGCGCGACGCTAGACGAGTCATTATTTATGGCGCCGGGGAGTCAGGCCGTCAGCTGCTGCATGCACTTAACCATGGTGCCTCCTACCAGGTGGTCGCCTTTGTCGATGATGATCCGTCTGTCGTTAATAGCGTTATTGCTGGACGACCTGTGTTGTCCGCCGATCAGCTCGAGTCTTTGATCGTGGAATTTGATGTTGCTCAGGTTCTGCTCGCCGTCCCATCGGCCACACACGAGCGACGGCGTGAAATTATCAACTCTCTGGTCGGTATGCCCGTGCATGTAAGAACCGTACCCAAGATTTCTGAATTGGTGGCGGGCCGAGCGAGCGTCAATCAGATTCAGGACGTGGATCTAGATGACTTGTTGGGGAGAGATCCCGTGCCCCCGCATCCGGAACTGATTGACCGTTGTATCTCTGGCAAAGTGGTGATGGTTACGGGAGCAGGAGGCTCAATCGGTGCCGAGTTGTGCCGCCAGATTATCGAATCTGAGCCCAGTGATTTGTTACTGCTAGATACCTCGGAATTTTCGCTTTACCGTGTGGAGCGTGAGCTTCGCACTATTCAGAGTAAACTAGGCCTGCGAACCACGTTGGTAACGCTACTCGGCACGGTACGCGATGAGGAGCGTTTAAGGGCATTGTTCAGCACGTTTAAGGTTGACACGGTTTACCATGCTGCTGCCTACAAGCATGTACCCATGGTTGAACACAATATCGCTGAAGGGGTTGCCAATAATGTGCAAGGAACCCTGAATGCAGCCCGCGCGGCACAGCGAGCTGAGGTCGATACCTTTGTTCTTATTTCGACGGACAAAGCGGTAAGACCAGCAAATGTCATGGGTGCTTCCAAGCGTTTTGCAGAACTGATTTTGCAAGGCATGTCTCAGTTAGAGACTCCTACCCGATTTTGTATCGTAAGATTCGGCAACGTGCTCGGATCCTCGGGGTCCGTTGTGCCATTGTTCCGTGAGCAAATAGAGCAGGGCGGCCCCGTCACTGTCACACATCCAGAGGTCTCCCGTTACTTCATGAGCATTCGAGAGGCAGCGCAACTCGTTCTGCAGGCGGGCTCAATGGGAACAGGTGGTGATGTATTTGTTCTCGATATGGGAGAGCCCATCCGCATTGTTGATCTTGCTCGCCGGATGATTCGGCTAAGTGGTTATGAGCTCGAGGGCGAGGCGAGCGACTGTGAGCACATCGATATTGACTTTATCGGATTGCGCCCAGGCGAAAAACTACACGAAGAGTTATTGTTGGGGACCTCGGTGACCGGTACAGGTCATCCAATGATCATGCGCGCAGAGGAGTCCTCGGTGCCGCTGGAGGAAATCGAGATCGCGGCTGATCGATTGATCGAAGCTTGTCATCAGGTCGATTGTGGAGCCGTTACATCAATCCTAAAAGACTACGTGGTGGGATTCGAGGGTCATGAACCTTGGTATGACTTTATCTGGGTCAAGCAAGGCCGCGTGGGTAAACGTCCTCGTGCTCGATCATCCGCGGAAAACGTGGCATCTTTCCCTACGCAGGAAAGGATGAAGAACTAGCCCCATACCGTCGCTCCAATAACACCATGCTCCAAAGGTAGTAACGTGGCTTTCATCGACGTTTTTAATGGTGACGCAGACGGTATCTGCGCACTGATCCAGCTCAGACGTCACCAACCAGTAGATAGCACCCTTGTTACCGGGGTAAAGCGTGACATAGCACTCCTTCGGCGTGTTGAGGCATCACGAGGCGATACTGTGACGGTGCTGGATGTGGCCGTCGAAAAAAACCAACCCCATCTAGATCGTTTGCTAGCCGCCGGGGTGATCGTCGATTATACGGACCACCACACTCCGGGTGAATTACCCACCGCCCAAAATTTTGTTCACTCCATCAATACGTCCCCCGAAATATGCACGTCGGCGCTGATAAACGGCCGGTTGGCCGGTGCTCAAGCACCCTGGGCCGTCGTGGGGTGTTTTGGGGATAACCTGGACAGCACTGCTGAGCGCTTGAAGGCTACTCTCAATCCTGCTTTGGATACGTCGGGGTGGCGGGAGCTTGGGATTCTGATTAATTACAATGGTTACGGCGCTGACGTGGAGGATTTACATTTCCATCCAGCCGATCTATATCGACGGTTACAACCTCACAACACTCCTACCGATTGCTTGCGAGATGATCCGGAGTTGATCGCCACCCTCAGGCGTGGCTACCAAGAGGATATGGAATTAGCCGAAAGAGCCGAAATCGTGGTTGCTGATGAGAAGGTGGCGGTGATTCGATTGCCCGCCACACCCTGGGCGCGGCGGGTGAGCGGTGTTTTCAGCAATGCGTTGGCCAATGAGCACCCGGAGCGAGCACACGCCGTCCTAACCGATGTCATCGGCGGTCTGTTGGTTAGTGTCAGAGCGCCGATCGCGAACCGTAAGGGGGCCGATATGGTTTGTCGTCAATTCGCGACCGGCGGCGGTCGGCCAGCCGCGGCGGGTATCAATTTACTGCCTGAGGCTGAGCTTGGGGATTTTGTTCGTGCCCTGCGGAGTGTTTTTGATTCCAACGTCTGAGGCAGTCGGCCGCCTCTTCACTCTACTACGACCGCACTCCCGTGCCCTTTAGAGCGATTATCCATCCGCTCTAGCGCAAACCAAAACAGTTCATCGCTGGAGTATCCTGTAATCCGGTCGACCTCAATACAGTCCTGCAGATGGATAAAGGTGGGTGTTGCAAACACGTCTTCAGTGTCACATTGACGCAACGAATGATCTCCTTGTTGCCACTGGCCGAGCTCTATTTTCATCATGGGGAGTTGCGCTGATTCTTTCGTTTTGTCGTAAATTGCGCCGACCTCCTTATCGAATTTCATGCAGGCACCACAGCCTGGCGAGTACACATACACGAGTCTGTCGGCAAGAGCGGTGTTCATCGGCATGATCACGGCCGCAAGTAGGACGCCACAGCAAGCCAATGCTGACCAAAGACCAACGTGGCATCGAGTGTCAGAGCTTAAGGTAAGCATAATCACTCTCGAGCTGGAGCCGCGCCAGTTCCGCGATGCCAGAGGGAACCGTACCGACCCCAAACGTGAGGTCCTCTGGACGTCTCGAGAGACTTGTGAGAGTGGTTTCACAGGCGAATATTCCAACGCCTTTGGCAAGAAGCTGCTCTAGCTGAGCACTGTATAAACCGCCATTTTTATCCATTGCTCCCTCCAGAGCGGGTTCCACTGCGGAGGCGATGAGAATGAGTCGGACCGGTGTTTCGGGATGGGCATCCACAAGCCGCTCAACCTGACGAATGGCTCGGTTGATATGGGTAATAGAGTCAAGATGGACTGCAACCCCCTGACTGCCTGAGGGCTGCGCGATAGTCTCCACACACCCAAGAAAACTTGCGGTGAATAAAATCAGTGTCAGGGCGGGTGCTCGCAGTGAATCCATGGGATATCCTTCGATGGGGCTTCCTCAAGTGAAGTTGGCTAATCTACTCTTGGAATCCAATAGGGTCGAGGAAGCCGTTTAACTTAGGTGCTTATGTCATCTTGGCAGGTACTACTCCACCGATTAGCCCTAAATGTTATTGGTTATATAGTTAGAAATTTATAGAATAACAAAAAAGTATCAGAGGGCGAAAAACTCCCGCCCGTCGACCCAGGGTCCGCAGGCTTGATACAAGAACAATAGTGGGGACGTTAATGCGATGAGCAGTGACGATTTGCCAGATCAGGGAAAGATCAGACTGGCACCTGAATCCTTCCTTGACTCGGATCTCATACAGTCAATATCACGTCATGGTGTCGATCACAGGCGACGTGGTCTTCTTCAAAGCGCTTTTGGCGCGGCAGTGGCCGCCATGTCGGGCGCAGTGGCAGCGAGCGACCAGGATATCTTGACCCTTCCCGAGTGGAGCCGGACATTGGGTAAACCCGTCGCGGCCAACCCCTATGGGCAGCCCTCAATGTACGAGCAAAATATTATCCGCCGGCAAAGTCCGGGACTTACCCAAACAGACCAGGCTAGTGTGGCCTTCACTCCTCTGCAAAACATGTTCGGGATGATCACGCCAAGTGGTCTGCATTTTGAGCGCCATCACCAAGGGTGGGTTGATATCGATCCCCGCCGGCACCGCCTGATGATCAATGGTCTCGTGGAAAAGCCGATCGTTTTTACCATGGAAGAATTGATGCGCATGCCCAGCGTATCGAGAATGCACTTTTTGGAATGCGGCGCGAATACCGCGCTGGAGTGGGGCAACTCAGCGGTGCCCACGGTCCAATACACTCACGGCATGTTGTCCGGGTCAGAGTGGACCGGCGTGCCGTTGTCCCTGTTGCTGGAACGAGCAGGGTATGACAAAGGGGCCAAGTATTTGCTGGCCGAGGGCGCTGACGGATCGAGTATGACCCGCACCATCAACATGGAAAACGCGTTGGATGATGCGATTGTTGCCTACGGACAAAATGGGGAAATGCTCCGACCGGAGCAGGGCTACCCGCTCAGATTGGTGGTGCCTGGTGTGCAAGGGGTCTCTTGGGTCAAGTGGCTTCGCCGCTTGGAGGTAGGGGACATGCCTTACGCGACCAAGGATGAGGCCAGTCATTATGTCGACTTAATGCCCGATGGACAGCAGCGCCAGTACACGGCCATACAGGAAGCGAAGTCGGTGATTACAGCACCGTCCGGTGGTCAAAAGCTGCAAAACTGCGGTTATTACAGCATTACCGGACTGGCCTGGTCAGGCCGTGGCACAGTGACCAAGGTAGAGGTATCGGTTGATGGTGGACGCAATTGGCGTGAAGCCCGACTGGATGGTCCGGTCTTGCCAAAAATGCTAACGCGCTTTCATGCTGACTGGGTCTGGCAAGGAGAGTCTGCGTTACTGCAGAGCCGGGTTCATGACAGTACGGGGTACATCCAGCCTCAGCGCGCTGACTTGGTTGCTGTGCGGGGCACGCGTTCGATCTACCACAACAACGCCATTCAGACATGGCGGGTGAAACCTGATGGGGAGGTCGACAATGTGCAATTGGGCTAGATGGCTACTTGCCTTTGGCCTGATGGTGCGGATGCCCTTTGCCTTCGCAGTCGATTACCCTGCTGAACTTTGGCAGCTGGGCAGAGAGGCAACATCCGAAGAAGTCGCCGCCTGGGATATCGATGTCAGACCCGATTTTGCTGGTCTTCCACCGGGTTCCGGTTCTGTGGAAGAGGGTGAGATTTTATGGCTCGATAAATGCTCGGTTTGTCATGGGGATTTTGGTGACTCCAATGAGGTTTTCTCACCAATTGTGTTGGGCAATGTGACCGACGAGGACATCAGCTCGGGACGGGTTGCGGCTTTGACCGATCCCGCCGTGGTGCGTACGACCCTGATGAAAGTAGCCACCCTGTCGACGCTATGGGATTACATCAATCGGGCGATGCCCTGGAATGCGCCCAAGTCGCTTCAGGTGGGTGAGGTCTATGCGCTGGTTGCCTATCTTTTGCAACTGGGTTACGTCGTTGATTACGACTTTGTTTTAAGCGACGCAAATATCGCTGAAATACAGAAGTTGATGCCTAACCGAAATGGCATGACCACGGAGCACGGGTTGTGGTCGGTTGACGGCACACCAGATGTTGTGGGTTCGGCGTGCACTGAGAATTGCGAGGTGGATGTTACGGTGACTTCCTATCTTCCTGATTACGCGATGAATGCCCACGGCAATTTGAAAGATCAGGTCCGGGACTACGGCCCATTTCCCGGTATTCAAACAGCGCCCGTGGAAGACAGTCCAGCGCCTCAACATGAGAGCGATAGCGAGACACCTGAAGCAGCGCTGGCTGCCAATGGGTGCTCGGGATGCCACGGGTTGGACAGGGCTCTGGTGGGGCCGGCGTTCACTGCTATCAAGGAACGCTATCAAGGTCAGGATGCGGCGGCATATTTGGCAGATAAGATCAGGAATGGAGGTAGTGGCGTTTGGGGATCCATCGCGATGCCGCCCATGAGTCAGCTTGATGGTGAGACGCTGGACGGGCTGGTTTCCTGGCTACTTGAAAACAAATGATAAGAGGGGAGGAGGGCATGAAAGCTAAACCCGTGGTAGGTATGGCGCGACGCAGATTTTTAAGGGTGGGAGCGCTTATCGCAACCGCAGTCGCCCTACCTGCGAAATTGTGGGCGACGGTCACCAAACCAGACGCCGCTTTTGCGGCCACAGATTTAAACGCTACTTTTGCGGCACTGGGTCAAACGCCGACAGAAAGTGCAGGCATTATCTTCACCACACCTGATATTGCGGAGAATGGTGCAGTCGTGCCGATTAAAATAGAAGTCGACGAGGCCGTGTTACCCGGTGTTAGCCGTCTCTATGTCATGGTGGAGAAGAATCCGAACCCCATGGCCGCGATGTTTTCGGTTGTTGAGGGCTCAAAGCCTTATATCGAGACCAGAGTAAAGGTAGCGCAAACCTGTAATCTTTATGCGGTAGCAGAGAACCAAGAAGGCTTTTTCATGGCGAGTAAAGAGACCAAGGTGACCCTTGGTGGCTGCGGGGGTTAAGGAGAGCGATCATGGCTGGAAAAATTAGAATTCGTGCACAGTTGGATGGTGATACCTGTGAGGTAAAGGCTCTCATGCGACATCCGATGGAAACAGGTCTCCGCAAAGATCAGGCGGGCGAGCCGATTCCTGCCAACTACATCGAAGAAGTCACGGTGACCCACAACGACAAAGTTGTGATGCATGGTCACTGGGGTGCTGCGGTATCCGCAAATCCTTTCCTGGGAGTCAGGTTTGCTGGTGGCGCAGCGGGAGATAAGGTGACGGTCAGCTGGCGAGACAATACGGGTGAGACAGGTGAGGGTGAGACGGCGATTCGATAACATCCGAGCCAGGGGGGCGTGGTATGTCAGTTAGCAGAATAAGTAATGTAGCGGCCTTCTTAATAGCAACAGTCATGCTGCCCGGCCCTGCCTCTGCAGAGGAGGCCGGTATTTTCGATGAATACCGGGCCATGTTCGGCGACGATAATCCTGCCATCTTTGTGATCGAAGAGGGTGAGGAATTTTGGTTTGCATCCCAAGGTCCCAAACAGGCCACGCTTGAAGCCTGTGATCTGGGCCTAGGTCCGGGGGTGGTCGGTGGTGCCTACGCGCGGTTGCCTCGCTATTTTAAGGATGTCGATCGGGTGATGGATGTAGAGGCCCGACTGCGCTTTTGCATGCAGGAGCTCCAAGGTAGAGCGCCGGAGGAAGTCGACAATCGTCCCTATTCCCTGCGCGGGGATCTTGGTACGGAAATGGAGGCCTTGGTGGCGTGGCTGGCAGAGAAATCCAGGGACCTGCCGATTGCCCCGGGCCTGGAGCATGCTAAGGAGCGCGAGGCCTACGCACTGGGTGAAGCAGTATTCTACTATCGGGCCGGCCCTCATGATTTTTCCTGTGCAACCTGTCACGGTCAGGAGGGGATGCGCATTCGCCTTCAGGCGCTGCCTGATCTCACTACCCATGAGGGAGCGGCGGTAGCCTACAGTGGCTGGCCCGCCTACCGAATTTCCGAGGGTGTTGTGCGCACAATGGGATGGCGCATGCGCGATTGCTTCCGCCAGCAACGGTTTCCGCTGCTAGGGATGGGATCCGAGATTACCGTGGCACTGCAGACCTATCTCGCAGTCACCGCTGCAGGAGCGCCGATGTCTGCTCCCGGACTGAAGAGGTGAGTGAGATGAAGAGTAAGATAACGTTCGTTCTGTGGTTGGCAGGGTGTATCGGGTTCGCGCAGGCTGAAGATATGTCCTCGGCCTTAAATGCCGGATTTAAATCTATTAAACACGTAGGCCTTGATCGCCTCGAGCAGGACCCGCTACAGGCGTTTTGCAGTAAGCCTCGCGAGGAATCAGGCGATGCTGCCGTAGCAGCCGAGCTTCGCGAGACCGCATTGGCCAGTGTGGTGTTACCCGGCGACGGAGACTATCTGGGCAGTTGGGAGCGGGGACAGGAGGTGGCCAACAACGGCAAAGGGCTCCAGTACTCGGATAATCCCGAGAAAGCAAACGGCGGCAATTGCTACGCCTGCCATCAGCTCGATCCAGCAGAGATGGCATACGGTAATTTGGGTCCCTCCCTCACCAATTATGGTGCCCGAGGCCAAAGTGACGTAATGCTGCAGTACACCTGGTCCAAGCTCTGGAATACCCATGCTTACAACGTGTGCTCTCATATGCCGCGTTTTGGTGCACAAGGGATTCTCACCGAACAGCAGCTCAAGGATGTGATGGCATTTCTGTTTGATCCTGATTCACCGGTCAATAACCAAGCAGAGTAAGCACTCGAGTTTTTTCCTTCACGAGCAGCTAGAGCGGAGGCAAGGCATCGATGGATCGCCGGGAATTTAATAAGATGCTTGCGCTTGGTCTGGCGGCGGGTCTGACCCTTCCTGGCATGGCCCCCCGGACGCAGGCGGCTTACGACATAGCGCGCTTCGGTAACGTTCATTTGTTGCATATGACCGACGCCCATGCCCAACTCTTGCCCATCTATTACCGGGAACCTCAGGTGAATATCGGGCTCCATGGTGCACTGAACAAGGCGCCTCATCTGGTGGGAGAAGCGCTTTTGAGTGCCTACGGGATTGCCCCAAAAAGCCGCGAATCCCATGCGTTTACTTATCTTGATTTCGTTGCCGCCGCCGAGCAGTACGGTCGTGTAGGGGGCTTCGCCCATCTCGCGACGTTGGTGAAGCGAATTAAGGCAAACCGTCCGGGGGCTTTGTTGCTCGATGGCGGCGACCTATGGCAGGGGTCAGCAACTTCGCTGTGGACCCGGGGTCAGGATATGGTCGACGCCTCCAAACTACTGGGTATCGACATTATGACCGGTCACTGGGAGTTTACTCTCGGCGCCGATCGGGTGCTTGAGATCGTCGAGGAAGATCTCGATGGGCATATTGAATTTTTAGCCCACAATATCAAAGATCTCGATTTTGGCGATCCGATTTTTCCAGGTCACACTATTCGTGAGATGAACGGCGTGCCTGTCGCTATTATCGGTCAGGCTTTCCCCTACACGCCGATTGCAAACCCCGGATACCTGACCGAGGGGTGGACTTTCGGCATTCAGGAGCGCGAACTTCAAAATAAAATTGATGCGGTGCGAGCTGAAGGTGCACAGGTCGTTGTGCTTCTCTCTCACAACGGTGCGGATACTGATATTAAACTTGCATCCCGGGTAACGGGTTTGGATGCCATCT
>Ga0181591_10001506_pt1 | contig 20028 bp, 7 predicted proteins | sample 071ome_33_FD_133757 | JGI IMG/M metagenome (GOLD analysis project Ga0181591, IMG submission 133757) | Coastal salt marsh microbial communities from the Groves Creek Marsh, Skidaway Island, Georgia - 071412AT metaG (megahit assembly) | ecosystem: Environmental > Aquatic > Marine > Intertidal zone...
CCACGATCGTGTAGCTCAAGGCGTCCCCATCGACATCTTCGGCCCCTAACTCCAAGGACACCGCCGCATCTTCCTGCGTCTGCACGCTCCCGCTCTTAGCTACTGGCGCATCATTGACAGATTTAACTTGGAGGCGTACCTCGACCGAGTCAGAAACACCCACTCCGTCGCTTACCTGATAAGTGAAGGTATCAGTGCCACTATAATGAACCTCCGGAGTGTAAACGAAATCTGGCAGACTACCGGTTAAGACACCGTGCTCAGGGGGTGTCAGTATTTGATAGGATAGGGTATCCCCATCCGGGTCCACCCCTTGTAATCTTCCTCCCACAGCAAGGTCTTCCAACGTGGCAAGATCTAGAACCAATGCAGAGGGCCTATCATTCACTCCATTGATTGAAAGAGAGATGACCCCAACGGCGCTGGTCACACCCCCACCAGAAACTGTGTAGGAAAACAGGTCTGATCCTGCATAGTCGTCATTGGGCTGGTAGCTCAGTGCTGGAGGCACTCCGGATAATTGGCCTCGGGAGGGATAGGAAGCGATGTTGTAGGCAAGCCGAAACCCATCCAACTGATTGTTACCCAGATTGATATCAACCCGCGTGTCCTCGGCTACTTGAACCGATTGACTTTGAGACATCGGGTTCAGCAATTGATAGTAAGCGTAACCCGAACCGTTCGTGTACCGGTTAGAACGCTGCGCACCTGCGGAAACAGGTTGCCCAACGGCTATGACAGATTGATAAACCCCAGCAGAGACCGCGCCACCCACAGCACTGAGTGAGGCCTTGTGCTCGTAGGAAGCAGACCAGCTATCAAGGGAGATGAATAAGGCTAATCCTCCACAAAACAAACGAATGGAGGGTATCCGGGTATTCATCGAAAGTGCCGAGAAGGAAAACCTTAGAAGCCGACCCTATTCTACCGTCAGCTTATAGTTCCGCCAGCCTTGGGATTGCCTCGGAAGCTTTATCCGCAGCAGTTGAGTGGATTGCAGATAAACACCTTCAAACTCTCCATCCTGGCCCTCAAGTTCGAAAGTCACCTCACGCCAATCCTTTAAATCGGTGGATTCCATAAGTCGGTATGAACGCCCAGTAACTCCCAGAAATTCAAAGGTCATTTGTTCCTCGGCCAATTCCTTAAAAACAAGTCGTAAGCCATCATTTTCATCAAAGGCATAGGTACCGGCCTGGTATTCTTCGAGGTTGGTGAGTCCGTCACCATCAGCATCATCAGACCCATTGATATTATCCAATGATCCGGCTAGTTGCATAAGGGCTTGTTCCCATGCATCTGGTAATCCATCACCGTCACTATCCTCTCCTAAAGTCAGGTTCAAGCGCGTCACGGCACCCGGTTCACCCAACTGCATCGAAACACCTCTTACCTCGATAGGCAGATAAATTTTACCACCAGAAACAACCTCTATCTTGAAAGGCACCTGCATGGTTTGTGCATATTGGCTGTAGGGGGCCTCCGTTGTCCCGCTGTCCATAGGCACAAGCAAACGATAATTCACACCTCCGGGTTGACCTGGAAGTGTCCTAGCCTCAATGGGAGCACCATCACTGGTAATGAATCGAACCACAGTATCTGCCCCAGAAAGAGGATTACCAAATTCGTCTCGAACCATTCCCTCAAAGGTGTGATGAGGAGCAGGTGGAAAGCCACCAACCGAGGGCATGAGTAATAAAAGACAGATCAAGAAAAGGAGCTTTTTCATGGATGCGTGGGGAATCGAGTTAATTACCGGAGTAAGAGTAGGTCTTAAAGTGTATCTTAATATCCTTAACCGAACGAATGAAACGCTCAAGCCCTTCATCCGGATCGTTCAGCAACGACTTTCCAGGAATGACCAACTTCCATCGGCTATTCCAAACCGATCGGCCTATCAGGCGGTTGTTGGTGTAATTGTCCATACTGATGTTCATTTGATCAAAGGCATCAGCAGTGGAGACAGCTCTAAAAGCCTGATGTTTACGCACAGTGTATAAATCTTCGCTCAACGAGTCACTTGACTGCCAATAACGCTTAGCACTGTAGTCTGAGCTTCCTACGTTGAATGGTAGGGGTAGGCTAACATGAGCAACCTTCCATTTCCGCACTCCGCTTGTATCACCCAAGGGCGGGGTTCGCATGAAATCTGTACCCACAGGAATAAGATATATATACGGGGTAGCAGACATACCGTCAGGATCCATAAAACTGACCCCACCTCCCGGCGATAAAGCACCGGAACCCTGTACGACCTGTGTGTTGGCGATTGGATCGTTGATACCTTTGTAACCTTCGAAGGCAACTCCAACGCCAAAAATTTTATTGGCAAAAGAACTATCAGAAAAAGTACTGTCCCCTGGAGATAGGTAGTTCCCGAACAAATTAAGTCCTCCTGTAATTGTAGTTGAGAATTCAAGGATTAATCCAGGAACTGGCAGACCATCATTCGTGTCAACCTGCATGCAGTAACGCATGACGTCCGCGTCTCGACGCAAATCAGATATTGCTGAGCGCGACAGAACATCCTTCCAATTGCTATCACCTGATTCGTCAGGGAAAATACGGTAGTTTTCAGTGCGCATCGAGACTGAGGTCCCGTAGGTATCAGGGTTATTGATACCCAAACGTCCTTGGAGCACATCCCAGTCTGAAGCCATTTCAGCAAGTATACTGGACAGTCCTGGATCTCCTGTGCTGCTGGCAGCAAATTGTGGTTCTCCATCCTTCATGATACCGAGAGCTCTGGAAGCGATAATCCTCTCAACGAAAGATTCGCCATCGCTGCTGCCGAGCAAGCCCGTTTCATAGTCAAAAGCCTTTGCTGTCAAGAATGTGTAGGTAGCGGCCAGATCAAAGAGCGATTTGTAGCGTTCGAGTCTTTCATTCCGGAAAATTCGAAACGCAGCATCCCGAGTTCTGAATCCTTGAATAATGGCAGAAGCGCGTTTTCTGAAAATCTCCCGCTCTTCAAGAAGCCGAGCCCCCTCCCAGGCTGCTAAATTAACAGCCTCACGAGCATCTTGATAATCACCCGCTATCAGGGTGATGTCGGCCGCTGCGAGCTCAATGTCATTGAGTTGTCCGACAAGGTCGTTGACTTGCTCAATCTTTTCGATTTCCCACTCTCGCAAAGAAATGTCATGAAATTCCCGCAAATCGACGCCAAAATCGGTTGCCTTTCTCAGCAGAGAGACAATGCCGTTTCGAATTCGGGAGGAAGCATCGACTGCCACTAAGGTCGAGGTGAAACCTGCTCGAACCCCCCCTATCGCGGGCCTAAGGAAATCACCTCCAGCAGCCAGACCTGCAATAGTAGTTGTTGGAAATGAGAGCGTTACTCCATCCTGAATCCTTTCCAGATTCTCAATCACATAATCTTGCCAAGATTGATAAATTTCGTTAGCGGTCTCGACAGACCTAGTAACATGCTCAGCTGCCAGGTTCGCTTCCTGTGCGTTGCGAATGTCCTGTTTCTTATCGTTGATCGCCCTGAAAACGCGGACATTGGTGTCCATCAATTTCATCAGCTTCTCCATTGCGTCTAACTGGTCGGCAAGAAGAAAGTATTGGGTCTGGGCAGCAACCACTAATGTTTGAATAGAGCCGACTGCACCACGAGTACCCTTAAGGTCATCTGGTTTTGCAGGATAGCCGTGATCTGCAAGGACATACGATAAAGCAAGGGTGTCGTCTTCAGCCTCTCCTGGTAGCTTCCACATGTTAAAGTCGGTATCAGCTGTAATACCTTCGCTAGGAAGACTTTGCTTGTTGATCCTATATGTTTTGGCAAGTTCTGCAGTGCGCGTTTCAGCTATTGGATCAAACCCCTCGACCCAGGACCAGTGTAGCAAATCAGGACCTACATATCCTTGAGGGTAAGTTTTTCCTGGGCCAATATCTCCAGCGTAGGGTTCACCAAATATTTCAATCAACTTGGTTGTATAGGCAAATTCTTCCAGTTCAATTGCATTACGAAGCTCACTCAACTCATCTTCCTCACTCCGCATCATGCTCGTGACATCTTTGGCTTCGTCAAACGCCGTGATAGCATTGGACATCGCTTTCACAGCCTTATCATGGATTTGCTCGTAATGGGATTTAACAGGGTCACCCCCGCCTCCTAATATGAGATTAGGATTGATGTCGAATATGATGGAATCATCACTCACTCCAAGGGGCGTCATGCCAGCTTCAACGGTGTCCATGGTCTGTTGAAGCTCGCTGCTCACTAAAACAATTTGAGAGAGCTCGCTCACCGTAGTCCTATCAATCTTCTGAATGCCTTCATGAGTTGGATCCAAATCGAATGCAGGTAACATTCCGTTTCCAACCACCCAGTTCACATACGCTCCTATACCTGTGCGATTTGCCCAGTGATCAACACCCCAGTAGCGGGTGGTTTCTAAGCTTTCGCCTCCCTGTGTGTAGACACGATTCGGATTGGACCTAGTTGAATTCCAATGCGACCAACCGTCACCCTCTCCGGCTTCATAATCTTTTCGCCAAGTTAACTCAGTCACTTGAAGGCCTGTGGTTGCTAAGGAGGACGCAGCGGAAGCAAATTTTCTCTCGTCTAGGTAATCAACCTGAACAGGTTTTCCCAGGATGGTGACCGCTTCAGTCCTGGGGCTCCATTCAAAGTCTGCGTCTATTAGGAGTCTGTAATATCCTTTGAGCGCACTCAAATAATGGCCGTAAGCATCCCCATGACCTGTGGGATACATCTTGGAAGCGTCCTCGGCATTAATCACCCCATCAAGTTCCCCCCCCGCGAAGTATTCCTGAATATTGTAGTTCAGCGCGTAAATGGCTTCGCCAGAATCAATGCCACGGGTGTAATTCCAGAACATACGGTTATAAACCGGTGAAATTTCAACCCCAGGCTGGAGAAAATCATCTCGACCACGAAGCAAGCCCAATTCCTCTTCTAACAAGGTTGGCATCTGCCCTTTAAAAGCAAACATAGAAGTAGCAATATCTCCATAAGTCCCATCAGAGGTGCTGATACCAATAGTGGGATTAGCCGCATCAGCCGACGCTTCATTTCCCAACATGACATAGAGATCATTGAGATAGCCTGCGGCCAGGAGCAGTGCATCGTTGGCAGGCCCATAATTGATACCGCTATCAATACTTAAAGATTTACCTCTATTCAAAACCGTTTCGTAAATTTCAATCAAGCCGTGGTCATTCATGTTCTCTAGGTTCAAAGCAATGTTGCCCTCCCATCGAGTGCCGGCTTGAGCCACTAGGCTAACTTCCGTATTGACTGCATTGTTGAAAAGGTCCGTGATTCGTTGGTTAAAAGGATTGATTCCTGCAAGCACCCGTTTGATCCAACCTTCTGCCAATTGGGGCTCCATATAGGCGGACCAAACATTAGCCGCTGGGTGAGTTGGATCCGTTGCGCGGTAACGCATAGTGATGTAGTTATCACTGAGGGTTTGAATACCTGAGCCACCGAGGGTGTATAAGAATTCACCCATCCCGTTGGTTCTCCTTGACTCCAGAGGAATCCACCCCGCATCCAAACTACCGCCAGCCGAGGCGGGTATAGGCAAAGGACTCCCATCTACAGGGGCAGAAATAAACCATTCGTATTGATATTGACCAAACTGGCCAGCAAGATCTTGAGAATGCTGAAAAGTAACTTGCTCATCCAGTGGGTTCGCCGCATAGATAACCTTAAGCTCTCCCTGAGCTAATTCGCTCCCCACTCGAAGCACGTGCAAGCTGATAGGAAGGCCTTCGATATCAGGGTTGTTACCATCATTGCTAATCAAAGTAACATAGCCTGTACCGTTACCCACAGATGTTAAGGCATATGAGCTTACCGCTGTGTCGTCGCTCACCACTTCAGCTATTTGAACATTGCTTATAGTTTGAATTCCTGGGGCAAGATCATTGGGATAGCCTAAAACAGAAGTACCTGAATCATTAGCAATCCAACGACCGGTGGGTTTGCCACTATCATCTCGCTCCCTAAGAAAGGAAACCAATTCAGTAGCCAACTGATCAATGGCCGTATCCCAATTAGACTTACTTGTATCACTGGCGTGGCAAAGATCCTTTAATAGATTCACCTCTTCATCACTCATGACATTGAGCAAGATATAGTCCTGGCCCAAAGACTCCTCTCGGAATTCCCCTTCAAATGTTAATTGACCACTGATAACTGGACTCACAGTCCGGTTTTCATAGCGCGGATCCAAATAGAAACGTTTCACCAAATGCGGCGGGAGTTTAGGGAAATAGATTTTACCATTATAGGCAGATTGGTTGATAGAACTAGGCAGTTCGTCCATCAGCAAAGCTCCTTTAGCCCGGGTGGGGTCGTGCAAGATAACGGCTGTTTTTTCAATCTGTCCTGCTGTAGAAATTGAATTTGCCACGGCCTGCTGATAAAGGATTTTCAATGATGATTGGCCACCGATATCAGGCAATCCACGAGTGGGCTTAACCAAGGTTTCGCTGAGTTTCATTTCAGGCACGCTAGCAGGCCATACAGGCCGGTAAACCACTTTGAGCGCAGAAGTCTCCATACTGGTTGGATCACCAAGGTAACCACTTTCTCCTGCGGGCAGAAGATACGGCACGATGCTTCGAAGCGCAGGAGTAGTTCGATGGGGCCAATCAAAGGCTTCTTGATTTCGGTAATAAAACTCCATTTTCAGACTGTTAGACCCAGTCGGCAATTCCGCCAAATAGGGCGCACGATCACCTAGTTGAACCTGCAACCCTTGATCATTTTCATATCCAAGATTTAGAGGTTGCTGGATAACCGATGCAAATGTACTGGTAGGGTCCAGAACGGTGATCGTAACAGTGATGGCAACAGGATTCGAAACACCATCCAGGGATCTGACCACTAGGGGAATGTCGTAACTCGAATCACTCACAGCGGATGTCGGCACGATAGCTGAAGCCAAACGCAACCCATCAATGGACAACCAATCAGGTATGTTCGAACCGGATTGAAATTCCATGACAACCATGGATTTGATTTGGGAGACATGAAGGTCCCATGTGAACGGAAATCCAGCTTTTATCGAGGTAGAAACTTCCTCAGACCAAGAATCATCGGCTGGATTGTAGTAACCAGCCTGTAAAGCGGGAGGTCCGCCGTGGCGCCCCCGATAAACATATTTGTTTTGCTTGCGATCCTCATATGTAAAGCCTGTGTAGTGAGTGATTGAATTTTTAGCATCTCCAAGAGAATCCCAATTATCCGGTAGCGCCGTTCCAAAGATCTCTTTGTTTTTAGTTTTGATTACCCCATTCTCTTCAAAAGTAGGGTTTTCCAGGAGTGGTAAAGGCATGGGAGCTTGGAGCATTGTTCCTGCCTCCACAATGTAATCAAACACCAAGCCTTCTGAAGGTTTCTCTCTGATCACATGGAACACTTCCATGGCAGGCCGGCCGTCGTTTGCTGCGTATTCCAACAATACATAGGGCTCAGATGTATAATTGTCTTCGGAAACAATATTCAGGTCATCGCGCAACGCATAGGCCCTTCCCGCAATCATCAGGCCATGCTCCTCATTAGGATTGTAACCAACGGATCCAGACACAGGTTGCCGGTAAATACTACCCTTGGCAGCCATACTAGAAAGCTCCCCGGAACCGGCATTACTGGCCAAAACAATCTCTTTGGATGAAGTGGGCCAGTCAAAAATGTAAGACGCCTTGACTGAAGGCCAGTAAACAGGAAGGAAGCCTTTTCCTTGATCGCTTTTATTGGCTCTGAACCACAGGACCTCAAGGCGATTTTGATTGGGTATAGCGTTGACTGGGATAATTGCCCCTTGACTCGCTTTCTCGAAACCCTCAACAAGCGGATCGATATAGGCTTGAGGGTGGTACAAATTTCCAGAATCTGGAATAATGTAACCAGCTAAATAATCCTCACCATCTTCGCTGCCCTGCTCGCTGTCTGGCGGTTGTATTCGTTGTCCCACCGTGATATTTACATCACTGATAACGCGCGGAGCTTCCAATAAATTATTGGTAAGAAATTGGCTCGATCGATAAATGATGGGAAGTGATTGCCCGTTCTCGTCCAAATTCTCATTATCAAATTCAAGCCCCAATCCTGCTTGATCCTGTGGTCCCCAAATAGCTAAATGCCGCGCTGGAACAAGAGTCCCATTACTTACCGCAAGTCTTCCCAGATCACCTTGCTGGAGGTGCGAATCCAACCAGGAAAAAACACGTTCGAAAGCCACATTGTTACCTGATGTATAACGTATCAAAGCACGGTGCTGCGGTTGGTCTGGGGTTAAATACGTGTAATAAGCAAAATTCTCGTTGAGAAAACCTCTGATTATATCTAACGAATCCTGATATTGCAGGACGGGGCTGTTTTCCAAGGGCAACTGCACCGCAGTGACTTCAGCCTCTTGAATGGTATCTACATGGGGTCGGGTGTAATGACTGTAACGAGCGGGATCAGTTGGCCAAATAAATCGGTAGCGGGCGTGGATTCTTGGCCACTTGATGCCTTGGATCCCCTCTTTCATCCAATAAATCTGATAATCGTTAAGATTAAAAGTCTCCCCTACAGCATGGTAAATAGCTATACCCTTGGCCGTTCTGCCAACCTCGAAGGCAAATTGATTGGCTTGACTACCCACTGTGATCACAGTAGGCGAAAGAATGTCAGCCTCATCGGACTGGCCCTGACCCTCATTGTATGGAGTGATTCGGTCTCCAAGCTCAATAGTGATATCCGAGGGGACTGAGTATTTAACCACATCGACAATTTCAAACCCGAGATGCTGTCGAGTCCTTCCATCTGCACGGGTGTCGCCCAATAACTCGAGGAAGACCCTTCCAGTAGCATTAAGGGCCTTGAGTTGGTCCCCGTCGCGCCAAAGGGTTTTTTTGATCACGATTTCAACATTTTCATCACCTGAAGAAGTAAAAGAATTGTTACCAGCAGGCATACCTGTAGCTACCAATTCTGGAAAAGATGTGTTGTAGACAATTTGAAGATCTTGAATCGAGGCGGTAGGGATATCAACAGCAGGTCCATCAAATCCAGCTGTGTTCCAATAAATCGTCTTCGGTTCCTTAACCGCACTTCCCGAGACAATATAGCGTTTGGGGTAGAGGCGATAGTAGTTACCTCCGTCCAACACCCACTTGGTTGCATCGCTGTGGTCGTCTGGGGTGTTAGCTTCTGGTAGTAATTTTCTCCATGTAATGCTTATAGGACCTGCCTGAATGGCAAAAATGGTTTGAGCATGAGGGCTATAGTAGTAGCCCTTTTCAACGTGGGATTGGCCGGATGCAAGATGTGGTTCTCGCCTCCAATAGCTTTCAGCGGCAACACTTGCATCAAGTTTAACCCCATTCTCACCTTCATCTGGAAGTGGAATAATACCCCCGAAAAGAAAGGAGACAGGACGGTTCAAAAAGGGTGCACCCACTGATGCACGACTAAGCACGATACCAGATGACCCATTGTCACCTCGAGGCAATCCTAAGTTAGCACTGTTTGCTATGTAGCTCATACCTGAGACCAGACCCTCTGAGCTTGCCGGTGCGGCCACAGCCGCATAGGAGAGAAAACCACTGAATTGATTACCCGTGGCCGGGTTGGCCGAAGCCCCGATATTGCCAGGATAAGCAACCAACCGCCCATCAGAACCAGCAATTCCAGTTGGCACGGGTACCCCCCGAACGCTTTGTTGGTTGTACGGAGTCCGGTCTTGCTTAATTTCCAATGGAGGCACGAGTGTCTCCTGAGCAGCATGGATTACCCGGCACTGCACGGTAACTACTATTGCAACCAAAAAATAAAATTTTATTAAATGCATATTTGTTTCCGATGAATCAAAATGAAGGGCAGATTTCGAGATGGTCTGATTTATGGAAGTGTCAGCGAAGGGATTGAGCTGATTCGAATCATTTCAAACACTCCCTCAATGCTGTATTGATTTTCATTGGGCAGTCCCTCGGTTGCCTCCCCTTTGAGGGTCATTGTTTCCGCATAACGACCCGATACGGTATTGCCCGAGGAAACAATCTGATTGAAACCATCCTGGCTTGGGCTTAGTTCAAATCGCATGTTTCTTTCGATCCCAAAAGACTCCAAACCCCTTGGTAAAGTCTCATCAAAATCTGCATTGAGATTATCATGGTCTGGATGATAAGTATGAATAAACGGATTCGCTGACTGATTGCCATGATCAACTAGCACCGTTGTCGTCAAGGTGCTACCATGACTAATTGAGCCGACCATAGACCAAGGCTCATTTGCTTCGGAAAACGGAAGATGAATGGTGCTAATTCTTCTGGCTGAATCAATGGAATCAGGATCCAGAGAGTTCTCATGGGTAGCCAAGCCTTCCACCATGCCTGGCATCAGGCCGACATGCACTCGCTGGAGCATCCTAAGCCTGGCGATAGCACCTGAACTACCCTCAGGGATTCCAAGCTCTCCATCCAGGTCACCAGTGATCGTAGTGCCATTCAGCTCAGTAGCCTCTGTAAGGGTGAATGTTGACCCGTTTGAAAACTGGATAACCTCACCCACAAATAACTCTTTAGGGGATGGCGGAATGGTGAGTGTTAAGCCATCACCTGGCGCTGAGACAGCAGGAATGGCAAGTGATACTTCCTCCTGATGCATGATGAACCGGAGCGGAAATGGCTTAGGCGTTGGCTCAACCGTATCCAGGTTAGCCCGCGAAACTCGATCGACAAGCGCCTGCCCAACCCAAAGGCCTTGAAAGGTTCCTTTTTCAGCTCGCATGGGAATATCCACACGTGCTTGGGATAATGCATCTTCCAGACGGAACACCGCGCTTGAGATGCTACTCGCTGGCCCATCCAGCAGCGAGCGATTGAGTCCGACGACCACTTCCACTTCCTGACCGGGGCTACCTTTGGGCTGCAAAACCACTTCCACATTGTTACAGGGACAAGCCTCAAAGTCGTAAACTTGAGTTTCCTGGTTCAGGGTGGTGCGTATCATGATTGCGCTTTGTAAATCTTTCTCAAGAGCCTCACCCTGTGGGCTGGCTTCACCAGAGACGGTCGATAGTCTGACAGTCAACTCATTATTGGTCATGTTCTGAAGCCTTATCCTGGAGGACTGCACGTCAGTTCCAAACTGGAAGCCTTTGAAATTTTGAAGAGTGAGCTGGAAAGGGCCAAAGTATTGATTGAATGCGTCCCCTGTATCCACCCACATAGCCCTGCCTCGGGGCAAGGCAGTGGTCCGCAAACCAAAAACCTTGGCAGGGTTGTTGCGCCCTAGATCGCCCGAAACATAATTGTAAAATTCTGCTGATGACAAGAAGGACCCTGCTTTCAAAAAGTAGGATTCCAAGTTCCAGTTGGCCGAAGGATTCACGGGGAAACCAACAAAGTTTAGTCCTGTGGTGGTCCAATTGTATTGAGGGGGCACGGGCTTACCCTTCAGGCTCCAGGTGGTGTCCGATGCTCCATCGGAAAGCCGAACCAAGTACGCTGCATTAGGAATCAGCGATTTGAGCTGAGATGTGTCATCGCCTAGGTTGTTTCGCCATTCTATCCAACGAGATTTGCTGCCAGAGGGCGCATCGGGCGAGAGAACAAACTGCGCCTCATTCACAGACGGACTCCAAAGCCATATCTCATCAATCGCCAAATCTCCCACGAGATCTGAAATAGATGCGTGGGTCGCGTCAACGTGCAGGTAGATTGGGTTCCAACCTGCTTTGAGAGGAATGGGCTGAGTCTGCCATTGTGCCTCCAGGTGGGAGTAACACAAACCTGCAAAGAAAAAGTAAGCAGTAAGAACTGTTCTCAGCATGATATTTTTTGGCAGTCGCATCGGATAAACTTTCACTAAATAATTCACTATGGTTTGAGAAGGGCTGTGAGCGCACTCAGGCGCTCTTCAAGCTCGATGATTTTTGACTGATTAGCCTCGAGCTGTTCTATCCTCTTGTCGCGCTCAATCAGGGCCTCTCTCAGAGATTGTATTTCAGCATCCTTTTCTGCTTTAAGTTCCTGCAAACCTTTGACGGCGAGCACACCAAATGAGGTATAACCCACCGTCTTCATGGGTTCATCCATCTCGCCTTCAGCATAAGGGATGGTTGGCTTCACTTCGGTTTGACCCACCAGTTCCGGGAACAAGGGTTCAATTTCCTGAGCGATAACCCCAAGGTCCCATTTCTGGTCCTCTTGTCCATCCCTCCATTTGAAACGCCTGATTTGAACTTGCATCAGTCGATCCATCATGGACTCAGCGTCCTTGATATCCTTTTTCATCCGAACATCGGAACCAAAATCCCAGTTGCTATCTCCATCGTAGTAGGCATAGCGCCATGAGTTTCTATGGTGGTAGGTATCGTGTGCTCCGATATAAAAGCCATTATCGTAAGGCCCAACGTGAATGTCCCTCTTTGTATTGCTGTGTATTATCCTCAAGCCGTATGTATTCGAAAGATATGCCCAAGTATTGGGTTGATAATACATTTCAAGGTGAGATCCTGAGGTTGCATCTCGACTCGTTTGCCCGGCCCCTACCAAGCCCCAACCATTCCCCGTGTAAGCCATGGACATTTGAAGTGCGCCGTTAGATGAGGCTTGCTCACCAATACGGACTTGGGCTCCTTGGTCAGTCCAATCGTTCCCACCCGAAGTTGAATCAAGGATAATCGCCGGAAATGAGCTGTCGGTGCTGTTTTGGAGCAATTTGTTAAAATAAAGACTATTTTGGGTCGTGAGATTTCCGGTGACTCTTGCATCGCCTGAGATGGTCGTGCCTCCCTCGAAATCGGTGCCATAATTGATATTCAAGACATCCCCATCAAGGTGCACCATGGCCCGTTGCCCGGTTCGATTACCGACTGAGCGCCCCCCCCCTGTACCAAGCGTCAAATCAGTCCCTTTGACATGGAAAAAACCCGAAGTGCTGACCGACCCATTCGGATCAATAATGAGTGATTCTCGGTTGTTTGCGCCTAAACTCAACGAAGTCGTGCTACTGGTGTTGCGAATCCATGTCTTGTCTCCAGTCATGTCAAATTGCAAGGCATAGGAGGGACTACCAGGGTGGTTTATCACAAGAGCAGGTGTGAGACCAAAGGGAGTAATTTGAAGGCTTCCATTAGTGAGAGTGAGGTCACTGTCCAAAGTCATCCTTCCGCTCACCTTGGCTGTGCCATTCACATCCAGTGTGGCATTCGGCACGGTTGTTTTACCAATAGCGACCTGCCCTTCCAAATTAGATTGCCCTCCAACACTGAGCGTTGTCCTGAGTCGAGTACTCCCGTTGACATCCAGTCTTGCATTGGGACTCGCTCCAGATGCAAGGCCCAGTCCCACGTTTTCGCCACTCGTTTTGATCACGTCTACCGTTTGGTTGCTTGAGTTAGTGCCAACAAGACGATCACTGGTGCGAGAGTGGCTCGATAAAAAACTAAATGGAGAGCTCACAAGTTTGATTCGAGGTGCTAGGGTGACGTCTCCGCCACTCAAGCCCTTGACAGTGATTTCGATAAATCGGTCTGATGCGTCATTGGCATGGAAAACTTGTGGTAAGGCTCCCTTAGGCTCACTGCCTACAATACTGCCCTCCCCAAGCAAAACGCTGAAGTAGCCCTTATCCACCGTGACGGTCTGCTGCTCAGACCAAAGCAGAGCCGATGAATCACCACCCTCCTTGACAGACCAAATGCGGAATACGGTGTCATAATTGGCCGGTGCAGTATTCCCAAGCACAGTGCCATTGGAATCTGTCAAAAAGCCCTGATAAGTCATGCCTTGAGGTGGATTGGCGTCAGCAGCCCAAGCACTCTGCACGCACAATAGGCACACGAGGGCCTGCAAAAACCTCGAGGCTACAACAAGCCCTTCTATTGGCCTTCTAAAAGTAAGAAAAGACTGATTCATGGTAACAAGCGGAAGATTGAGAAACTCAAGATATTCAAAGCTATGTTAGGGTTTTCGATAGTAGTAAAGATTGGGTGTCAAATCGATTTCAACCAATGATTGGTTCATCCCGCCCCCAGATTGACGGCCCGTGACCAAGAAAAGTTTGGATGATTGGACATGAGCCGCTGGATAGAACGGCAGTGAAACATTGGACTCAACCTTTCTCCAGGTCGATGTAGCCGTGCTGTAGGCGTCAATTGCCCCGACTGGTTGTCCTTGGCTCTCGCCGCCGACAAAAACAAGCTCGGTCCCTGAGGCATAGACCTGGTGCCCATGGCGACCTGGTACGCTTGCCGATGCAGCCATACTCGTCCACGTGTTGGATGCCGGCTCGTATAGAGCGCCGTTGTTAAGGTCTCCATTCAGCCCTTCGCCACCCCAAATGGCTATCTTATCACCGACCACCGTCATGGAAAATCGAGTTCGAGCCTCGGGGCCTGCTGGCGTCATCACATGGCTGTAACCATTGGCTAAATCCAAACGAACCCCATCGCCTAACGGCCCAGAAGCATTCTCACCCCCCCAAATCAGAACCCATTGTCCGACTCGTGCCATCTGCGAATCCTGGCGCTGGGTCAGCAAATTGTTTAGCTGGGTGGTCACATTGGTATCCCACGATTTGGTTTGAGTATTGTACACATCAATGCGATTGGAAAGACCCTCGGCCGTGCGTCCACCAAAAAGCATGACCGATTGCCCATCTTGCAGCGCTACTCCCGCGTGACTCACCCTAGCAGTGAGGCCATTGGGTGTGGCCACTGTGGTCCATTCGTTGAAAGCAGGGTCGAAAAGATGAGCGGAATCGAGAACACTCGAGGCACCCTGACCACCGTGAATAAAAAAGTTATCACCCACTGGCACCATCACATGGCCAGACCTGGGTGCAGGTGCATCGAGTGAACTGGTAGCAGTCCATGCCCCTGTGGATAAATCCTCCCATGCCCCGGAGGCAAGCGGTTGGCCCAATGCGGTTTGACCTCCCCAGACCAGCCAGGCGCTTTCACCTGAGGCCGATTCTGCTAGTTGCCTATTGCTTGGCAAACCTGCATCACTAATCAAGTTTACCGGATTTGCCCCTGAACTTTGGTATAAAACGTATCCGAGGGCCTCAAGACCTGCATCCTGAGCTTGGTTGGAAATCATGGCGCCCCGTGTCTCCAGAAAGTCAAGCCGCTGTTCAAGATCTTCCAAGGTGGACTTCAAAGCCGCATTGAGATGCTTTAAGGCGACCATTTCATCAGGAAGGGTCGCGACCGTTTCTGCGACTTGAGAGCGATTGGCAAATAAGACGGCTGTGATGGGAAGATCAGGGGCTAGCTGCTGTTCACCGTTTACACCATCATCAAACCAGATCCTTAAACTCAGAGTTGGCTGATCAAAAAGCGTGTCTGGAAAAGGCTGCATCAAAGTAGCATCGCCTAACTGAAGGGCGTATTGCCCCTGACTCACGGGCAGGCTCAAAAAGGAAGCAGGGGCTGCGCCATCGGAGCTGGTGCCATCGTGGCTCCAAAGAGTGGTGGTGGTGGCTCCAGAGGACTGAACCAGCGCAAATTTAAATTTACCGACCCCATTGAATGCCAGACCATCAGAAAGCACCCTGCCCTGGAAATTCATCCCTTGCTCCCAAACAGCTTCGAGGGGCTGGATAGAGAACCCAACCAGCAACGCGTAGAAGAGCACCATGAGCTTATGGTGTCGAAGAAACTTGGCTGGGGTAAGCCAATTGATTTTAGAATATGAGAGACTCATTGAGATTCCAATGATTCCAAGCGTTTCGTAAGATCCTCGATGGATGACTGCATTAGTTGGATTGTTTCCAAAAGCTGGCTGTTTTGGCTGCGTAGAGCCCCAATTTCAGCATCCTTTTCTGCTTTCAGCTCTTGAACGCCTTTGACGGCAATCAGACCAAACGAGGAGTATCCAACCATTTTGGACTCACCCAATTCTGGGTGATCCCGTTCACTGACTAGTTCCGGGAAAAGAGGCTCAAGCTCTTGCGCAATCACCCCTCGCTCGAAAGGAGCTCCCTCATCATCATCCACCCATTTGAATTGCCGCACTTGAACTTTCATAATGTCAGCCAGTAGGGGTCTTTCATCATGAATATCCCTTTTGAGACGACGATCCGAGTCGTAATCCCAGTTAGAATCGCCATTCCACGAATAGTAGCGATCACTGCTGCCGTGATTAGAGTTATTTTGATGGATGTAAAATGATCCCCCACGGTGCGAGTCACTTCTCCCCCAGCGAGCAAAACCACCTGAAGTGATATGTTTCACGCCATTTATGTTCCTTAATTGCAAGCTTTGCCCGCTTCTGTAGTAAAATTGCGCATGCCCTCCAGTGGTGGATGTGTGTGCGGTGGAGCCTGCCCCGACAACCCCCCAGCCGTTGCCTGTATAAGTCATATTCATTTGGGCATCGCCTCCGTCTCCGGCGGATTCTCCTATACTGATTTGAGCCCCCTGAGAGGTCCAATCATCCCCACCAGATGTCGAATCGATGATTAATTCGGGCAAGGCAGCGTTGACCCGCATTCTCAGGTAGTCACTGTCAATGACGGTCCCCCCTTCAAAATCGTTATTATAGTTGATAAAGAGTTGATCATTAGCATTGTGCACCAAAGCTCGCTGAGATTGATTGGATCCTTTGTCTCGCCCATCGTTGGTTCCCAAAATGAAATCGGCTCCGGCCTGAGAAATGTTTCCCCCGACGCCCAGACCATTGGTGATATCGAGTTTGCTTTCGATGACCGTCCCTCCTTCAAATTCCCCGTTATAGTTGATTTTGAGGGTATCCCCCGAAGCATGCACCAGCGCTCGCTGTGTGGAATTGTTGCCGATACTGGTTCCATCTTGAACGCCAAGTCGCAGTTCGCTGCCATCGATGCGCAGATTTCCTTCAGCAACTGTCCAGCCATTCCCATATAGGGATAGAACAGGGCCTGAGGTGTAGCCAAACTGAAGTGAAGCACTTGAATTATTGAGGGTTAGGTTGGCTGAACCCGGAGACAACCCAAACTGCAGTTCGTAGTCTGCCGAGTTGAGCGGCGCATGCAGCGACAAAGCATAGCCACTTGCAGGGCGAATCGAAACCGATCCACCCGAAACACCGAGTGAACTCTTGAATTGAGCATTGCCCGAAACGCCAAGTGTACCATCAACATCAGCGGTGTATTGAGGTTGGCCGGTTTTCCCAACAGATACCCCTCCCTCAATAATGCCTTTACCGTTAACTCTGAGGTCATTTCGCAGCCTAGCAGCCCCACCCACATCCAACTGAGCCCCTGGGGTGACCCCCTCAGCAAGCCCAACCCCTACATTCGTTCCAGAACTAGTAATCACGTCAACCACCTCATTTTCAAGGTTGGAACCAACCAATCGATTGGCAGTGCGAGCATGGGTGGCAAGTAGGCTGAAGGGAGAACTGACTAGGCGAAGTCTCGGGGCAACCTCAACATCCCCGGTGCTTAGCCCCAGGACAGTAATACCGATGAATCTATCGGATGCCGAGTTAGAATCGAAGACTGACGCTAAATCGCCGTGCTCATAACTGCCCACTTGAGAACCCTCTCCGAGCAAAACACTGAAGTAGCCTTGATCAATCGTAACGGTTTGTTGTTCTGTCCAAAGGATATTGGAGGTCGTCCCTCCCTCTTTGACATCGTAAATCCTGAAAACAACGTCGTAGTTAGCTGGAGCGCTGCTACCAAGTGCATTGCCATTGGAATCAGTCAAAAAGCCTTGGTAGGTCATCAATGACGGCGGGTTGGCATCAGCTGCACCAAGGAACAGATGCGCAAACAAGCTGGGGAGAAGAACTAGACAAATCCAACGAGAAGTGAACATGGAGGACATACCCTTGTAAGGGTTTTGATGAGAAGGCATAAACACAAACTGGTCAACAACAATTGTTAACAAACACTTCCCGTGTACTTTGGAATAAAGGTCCTCAAAGCAGCATTGGCTTGTGACACAGGCAAAAGACAAAAAGAGAGGGATCATAGGGCGCTGGATAGAGTTCCAAGCAATTTTCTCAGGTTTTCCTTTTCATAATGCCAGAAGGGGTTTCTGATGAACTAGTCTTTGTTAACAAACAAGATCCCACCCTTGGACCACCATGATTCGATCGATAAGCCTATCCATCTTCCTGTTACTCCTCCCTAACTCCGAGGCCGCGACAGCCAATCCACCCGAGGCAATGAGCTATCAAGGCTTTTTGACTGATTCCAATGGCAATGCACTCGGTAGCAGCGCTCCAGCTAACTATGACATTGTTTTTCGCATCATGGATGCCAAAGAAGGGGGCAGCACGCATTGGGCTGAACAGCAAACCGTGACCGTAGACAAAGGTTATTTCAGCATTTTGCTCGGAGAAGGATCCGTCTATGGCAGTGATCCGAGGCCCGCTTTGTCAAGTGTGTTCAATGATCCAAGCGCATCAGATCGTTTCGTGGAATTGACTGTTTTGGGGCTTCCAGGCGGGAATGTCACCATCATGCCAAGACTACGATTGATTTCATCACCTTTTGCCTTCAAAGCAGCCAGTGCGACCACAGTTGGGGACGGTTCTGGCAACTCAATGATTTATAAAGATGGTAGCAAACTTCACCTCGGCACTGGAGCAGCTCCGATGCTCACACTATCAGAGGAGGGTACAGCGGTAGCAGATGGAAAAATGGTTACCAACTTACCCACCTGGGGTAGCGGAATAACCATCAACAACGGCTCATCCACCACATCCCTGGGAGCTCAAAATGCGAGTTACTTTCACTTCGAGACCGATCGACCAGCCTATTATTTCAACCGCCCCCTGCATGTCGCTGGGGATATACGCACTTACGATCGGGACATGATACTTGGCTCAAGCAACCGCCCACAGACACAAATCAAAATCCACAGTGCGCAAGATCAAATCGATTTATCGGCAAAAGACGTTTTTTTTCGCAATAACTCTCAGTATCTAAATGTAGAAGTCGATGAAAACGCTGTTGATCTTGTAACTAGCTCGCCAAATTTTTACATGAACAAACCTTTGAAGGTTTCGGGAAGGATTCAAAGTTCGGAGATGTTGTTAGAAGGATGGATAGGCAGAAGTGCCCATAACAATGGAGCGCTGGTGGGCAGCTACAATAATGTGGGAGGCAATGGCCGTGCCACCAACCCTATTTACACCATTGGATCCAATTACAAGCCAGGATCTGAAACTCTGGAAAATTTTTATGGTATCGGCTATTCTGACGGATCTGCTTCATTCCTTTCAGGGTCTGCTAGTGGTTGGGGCCTATATGTGGCATCTGATGGCGACGCGAGAACTTTTCTAGGTGCTGCATCAGGCGCAAATTCATACATCCATCGGGACGGTGGAAGATTGGGTATTGGCACATCAAACCCTGGTGAGACTCTTGATGTGAACGGAACCCTACGTGTCAACAGTTACACTTATCTTAAGAGTCGAATCTACGGTACAGGGAGTCAGTATTTCTATGTCAACAATGCCCACGATAATGGTGTGGAGATTGTAGGACACACGCATAACAATGGTCGTATAGGCAACCCCTCTATTCAATGGGACGATGGCTATATCACTGAACTTTGGGCTAGCGTACAAGGCTCCGACAGAAGACTGAAGAAGGATATCGTTCCTGCGGCTGATGATGAGATGCTCGATCTCATCGAGAGGATTCCTTTTTATCAGTATCGGCTCCGTTTTAATAATGATGAAAAAATGATTAACCAGGGACGAGATCCAGATGGCTATTATTATGGGGTCCTGGCTCAAGAGCTTCGCGAACTCTACCCAAATGTTGTGAAATCAAGCGGCAACTTTGCCGACTTAGACGAATCAGCAACGGACGAAGAAACCATAAGATCAAACCATTGGTATGTGGAAAAGGACAGGTTGGCTGAATTGGCCTTGGGTGGGGTGAAGGATCTCAGTCGATCGCTCAAGGAAAAAGATAAGCGCATTGCTGAACTGGAAAAGGACAACCTGACAATTAAAGCGGAACTCAAGGTGCTTAAAGACCAGGTAGCAGCCTTACTGAACCGCTAAGAACAACGAGTTTGCACTAGGTAGACCTCTCGATTA
>Ga0181591_10001516_pt1 | contig 19970 bp, 18 predicted proteins | sample 071ome_33_FD_133757 | JGI IMG/M metagenome (GOLD analysis project Ga0181591, IMG submission 133757) | Coastal salt marsh microbial communities from the Groves Creek Marsh, Skidaway Island, Georgia - 071412AT metaG (megahit assembly) | ecosystem: Environmental > Aquatic > Marine > Intertidal...
GGTGATCCGATTATCAAGGTAGTTTGGAAGGAAGAAGAAACAGCAGATCATCCCAGTACAGAGCAGAAACAAGACGATCACGCACACGCAATAAGAGGTTCGATGGATAATGATAAGAAAAGCATTCAATAAGCTAATAAAATCAAGACTATATACCGCTTATAATACAAGTTATGCAAACTTAGAAACATTTTTCCAGGAATAATGACTGGTTTTGCTAGTTTTTTTTTATCGATACCCCCAAAAACTGGGGTGCGTCTGAGTATATATAATACATGGGAGATCAAGACACTTGAACAAAGACAGTCTAGTAACAGCTAAAGTAATCATCGACAACAAAACAAAAGAAGTCAAAATAGTTATTGGTAAATTTGATGATGAACCTAGTATGATTGAAGCTGCACAAACAATATGCGAACACCTTGCTATAGATTTCAACGATGAACTCTTAGCCTTAAAGGAAACCATTCATTGAAAACAATCGAGATACCTTACAAGCCTAGACCACAACAACAAAAGCTCCATAGTGATTTAAGTAAATACAGATTTGCTGTAATCGTCATGCACAGACGAGGTGGCAAAACAGTCATGTCTATCAACCACTTGATTAAATCGGCTCTCACGAGTAAAAAAAAGGCATTTAGAGGTGCATTCTTTGCTCCTACTAGAGTCCAGGCTAAATTGATTGCCTGGGATTATTTAAAACATTATTCCCGCAAGATACCTGGGATGAAGTTTAATGAAACAGAATTGAGAGCTGACTTCCCAACAGGAGCAAGAGTATCTTTGTTTGGTAGTGAAAATCCAGACTCTGCTCGTGGTCAATACTTTGATGAAATATTCTGTGATGAGTATGCACAAATGGATGAAAGACTATTTCCAGAGATATTACGACCAGCTGTTGCAGACCGCTTGGGTAATATTTATTTCATCGGAACACCCCAAGGCATGAATAGTTTTTATGATTTGTATGAGAAAGCAAAAGGAGATGCAGCCTGGCTAACAGTTATTCATAAAGCGAGTCAAACCAACCTTGTACCTAAAGAAGAATTAGAAGAAGCAAGGAAACTGATGACCGAAGATCAGTATCAACAGGAATTTGAATGTTCCTGGACAGCCAATGTAAGCGGTGCGGTGTATGGTAAAATTATTGATAAAATGGAAAATAAAAACCAGATTGGTAAATTTCCCTTTGATCCAGGCTATCCCGTAGATGTTTATTTTGATTTAGGAATATCAGATGATACTAGTTTATTATTTATACAGCCTATTGATAGAGCAATAATAGTATTTGATTGTTATAGTAATAATAACAAAAGCCTAGATCACTATGCAGACTATATCCGACAAACAGGCTACCCTATTAGAAATTTTGTATTTCCACACGATATAGAACATCGAGAGATGTCTACTGGACATTCTAGGAAAGAGTATGCCTATAGTATGGGAATGCGACCACTACGAGTCTGTCCAAAGCTGCCGATAGAGGATGGAATACACGCTGGACAACTCTTGCTAAATCGCACATATATTGATAGAGATAACTGTAAACCATTCTTGGATGCGATGAGATGGTATCATCGTAAGTGGTTAGATAAATTAAAAACTTATTCCAAACCGATCCATGACTGGTCAAGTCACTATTGTGATGCCTGGCGAACAGCCGCTGTTGCAATTAGAGATTTGGATTTTAACAACACTGCTCCAATGCAGAAATATGCAGAGGGGTTAAACTACGATCCACTAGGGAGGGATTGATAATGGGATTTTTAAGACCAAAGACACCAGCTCCGCCACCACCTCCAGCTCCGCTGCCTGAAGTACCAGCAGCTACCGCTGCCGAGTTACCAGCTGAGTCTACAGAAATGATTAAACAAACAATGAAGAAGAAAAGAGCTGGTTATACTAAAACTATTTTAACTTCTAAAAAAGGCGTGGAAGAAGATCCACAAATTTATAAGAAAACTTTATTAGGTGGTTAAATGAGTTCAGAAGCAGCAACAAAGTCTAGAGAACAAAAAAGAGCAGCATCGACTCAAGAGCTGATGTCAAATATCATGAGTCCAGGTGCGGGTGAAATTTCTAAAAAACGAGAGAAAGAATTACAGGATGCTAAAAACAGAGGTAGGGGTGTCGAATTTATACCAGGGAAAGCTCCAGTCGTAGAAGGTTTAACACAAAAAGGTGGTAAACCAGTTTTTAATACAAACGCTAAAGCAACAGACTATACAGGAAGAATTGTTTCACCAGCTCCTACATTTGGAGAGATGGCGGGTGATATGGCAAGAGCTGTTTTTGGCGGTCAAGCAAAGACACCATCCTATTTAAGAAAGCCTATTATTAATGCTGATGGAACAGTAGCGAAAAATTATATGCAGTATGCATCAAAGCCAGAAAAGGTAACAGGAATAATTCCAGCAATAGGAAAAAAGGCTGTGAGTGTTGCTAGTCAAGGTGGTTTAGTCGGAATGGCATATAATGCAATCTTAGGAAAAGATCAATTAAATGCAGCAGAAAGAAAACGAGAGAGATATAAAAAAATGTCTAATGCAGAAAAACTAGCTGCGGGTGCAAAAGAATACGCAACATTATTAGGTGGTCAAAGAAATCAGAAAGGTGGATTGATTAAATAATGCAAGGCAAAGATTTAAAAAGCCAGTTCAGTCAATTAAAAACGAAAAGACAAAACTGGGAAAGTCATTGGCAAGAAGTCGCTGATTACTGTTTACCTAGACGAGCTGATGTCACTACCACCAGATCTAGGGGTGATAAAAGAACTGAAAGAATTTTTGATGGCACAGCTTTACACGCATTAGAATTATTATCATCATCGTTACATGGAATGCTGACAAACGCAGCAACTCCCTGGTTCTCTATGAGATTTAAAGATGAAATGATTTCTAATGTAGAACAGAATAAAGAATGGTTAGAGTCATGTACCGATACCATGTATATGGCATTAGATAGATCTAACTTCCAACAAGAGATCCACGAACTTTATACAGACATGGTAGCTTTTGGTACTGGCTGTATGATGATTGAAGATGATGAAAAAGATTTTATAAGATTTTCAACCAGGCATATTAAAGAAATTTATATCCAGGAAAACAACAAAGGTGTTGTTGATACTATTCATCGTGAACTAAAGATGTCTGCCAGAGCTGCGTACCAGCAGTTTGGAGATAAGTTACCAAAAAGAATAATGAAGATTGTTCAAACAGCTCCGCATGATGATGTTACGATTTATCATTGTGTGAAGCCTAACGATGATTTGAATCCTTATAAGATGGATAATAAATCAATGGCATTTAGTTCTGTTTATTATGATGAAGATGGAACAATCATTAACATCTCTGGATTTATGGAGTTCCCTTTTGTTGTACCAAGATGGTTAAAATCAAGTAATGAGATTTATGGTAGATCACCATCAATGACAGCTCTTGCTGATATCAAGATGATTAACAAGATGGCAGAAACAACAATTAAGGCTGCACAGAAAATGGTAGATCCACCATTGTTAGTGCCTGATGACTCTTTTGTTTTACCCGTAAGAACACAACCAGGTGGACTAAACTTTTATCGTAGTGGTTCAAGAGATACAATTACTCCATTAAACATTGGTGCGAATACACCATTAGGTTTAAATATTGAAGAACAAAGAAGAACAGCTATTAAACAAGCATACTATATCGATCAGTTATTAATGTCACAAAACATTCAGATGACTGCAACAGAAGTAATGCAGCGTAACGAAGAAAAGATGAGATTGTTAGCTCCCGTACTCGGTAGACTACAATCAGAAATGTTACAGCCTTTGATTAATAGAACTTTTAATATTCTACTAAGGAAAGGAATATTACCTCCAGCTCCAGAAGAACTTCAAGGTCAAACCATTGATATCGAATATGTATCACCATTGGCAAGATCTCAGAAACAAGGAGATGTCCAGGCAATACTTCGTACCTTAGAGATTATCACTCCGATGTCACAAATGAGTCCAGTAATGGATTTCATTGACAGTGACCGCATGGTAAATCACTTGGCGAAAGTTTTAGGTGTACCATCGAAAGTGATACGATCAGTGGATGAAGTCCAGGCTATCCGACAGCAAAGAGCTGCAGCTCAACAACAAGCAGCACAACAGCAACAGGATATGCAGATGGCTGAAGCTGGTGGAAAAGTAGCACCTTTGGTGAAGGAACTACAGCGTGGATAAAAAAACACTAGACGATCTTTTTCAAAACTATAGAACAACTTTTGGTACTGTCCAAGGACAGAAAGTTTTAGAAGATCTCGAAAGTAGACTCCATCAAAACACAACTACATTTTCCAAAGACTCATTAGAAATGGCATATCTAGAAGGACAAAGATCTGTCTTACTAATGATTAAAAATATAATTAAGGAGAAAAAGAAAAGATGAGTGAAGAACAGACAACTGCTGTTGAACAGCAATCTGAAGTAACACAAGAAACACAAGCGGCAGATCCTGGCGTAACTTTCTTAGATCAGTTACCAGAGGATTTACGAGGAGAGCCATCATTAAAAAATTTTACTAATGTTGGTGATATGGCTAAGAGTTTAGTCCATGCACAGAAAATGATTGGCATGGATAAAATTCCAGTGCCTGGCAAACATACAACTCAAGATGATTGGAATGTTATTTATTCTAAATTAGGTAGACCAGAAACACCGAATGATTATCAGTTTGAAACAAAACTAGATGCAAGTGATCCTGGATTACAACAGTTTAAAGAAGTAGCACATTCGATTGGATTAAATGCAGACCAGGCAAGTAAGATATTAAACTTTTATGGTGAACTATCTGAAAGTGGACAGGAAACATTAGCTGCACAACAACAGCAAGTAAGGGAACAATCAGAGTCTGATTTAAGAAAAGATTGGGGTTTAGCTTTTGATAAAAAGATCCAACAAGCGGATAATGTCTTTCAAAAATTTTTCCCTAATGAAATGAAAGAAGTTAAATTAGAGAATGGTAATCTCTTAGGTAATGATCCTCAGTTCATTAAAGCATTAGCTGGATTAGCAGAGAACTTTTCTGAAGATAACATGACTGCAGAAAATGATTTGACAATGACTCCAGATGATGCTCAAAGAGAGATAGAAAAATTAACAGCTCCTAATACTCCGTACTGGGATAAAAAACATCCTGGACACAGAGCAGCTGTTGAAGAAGTTTTCATGCTCCAGAATATGAAGCATGGGATAAGTCCAGAATAATCCTAATAGGACTCTGGTGACATTAGGAAAGACTGACATCTATCAGATGTTAAATGAAGATAAACCCTTTACGGATAATTTATCGAAGAAAGTAAAAACAACAACTATTAAGAAAGGAACAGACAAAAATGTCTACACAAATAACTACAGCATTTGTAGAACAGTATAGTAACAACGTTTCTATGCTTTCACAGCAAATGGGTTCTTTACTTAGAAACGCTGTTGATGTTGAAACAATCAAAGGTAAGAATGCTTTCTTCGAACAGATTGGTGCAGTCACAGCTCAAGTAAGATCCACACGACACGCAGATACACCACAAATTGATACGCCACACTCTCGCAGACGAGTTTCACTCGCTGACTACGAGTGGGCTGATCTCATTGATGATCTTGACAAAGTAAGAATGTTAATTGATCCAACTTCTTCCTACGCTAAAGCAGCAGCCGCAGCGATGGGTAGAGCGATGGATGATGTTGTCATTACTGCTCTTGGCGGATCAGCAGACACTGGTGTTGCTGGTGGTACAGCAGTAACTTTACCAGCTGGACAGAAGCCTTTTTCAGCTTCTCAAACAGATGGTTTAACAATCGCTAAACTACTAGAAGCAAAATATCTTTTAGATAATGCGGATGTAGATCCTTCATTAAAGAGATATTTCCTATGCTCACCAAAGCAGATCCAAGACTTATTAGCTACAACTGAAGTTAAGTCATCTGACTTCAACACAGTTAAAGCTCTTGCTCAAGGTTCAGTAAACTCATTCTTAGGATTTGAGTTCATTCCTTCAACAAGACTAAGTTTTGATGCTACAAACACAGACGATAGACTTTGCTACGCATTTACTGAAGATGCAATTAAACTTGCTATTGGTAAAGACGTAACAGCTCGTATTGATGAAAGAGCTGACAAGTCTTATGCTACTCAGGTCTACTATTCTATGGCAATCGGTGCAACTAGAATGGAAGAAGAAAAAGTAGTAGAAGTCGCTTGTGACGAGTAATCTACTTAACCAGGGGGAGCTTTTGCTCCCCTTGCACAAAGGAGAAAACGATGCCAAGTAAAGGTTTATATTACAATATCAACAAAAGAAAAAAGGCTGGAACATCCAGACCAAAATCAAAATCAACTATTTCTGACGAAGCCTATGCTAATATGAAAGCTGGATTTCCTAAGAAAAAGAAAAAAACTATGATAGGATAAATCATGCCATATTCAAAATATTCACCAAAACAAAAGAAACTTGCCGCAGTAGCGGGTAATCCAAAGAAGATTGAAGCTGCTGATTTAAAAAAAATTAGAAAAACAAAAAAGAAAACAATGATCGGTTAAGATGCCTTTAAAGAAATATCAAAACAAAAGTGGTGGATTAAACCAAGCTGGTAGAGATTACTACAAAAGAACAGAGGGTAGTAATTTAAAAGCACCAGTAAAGTCGGGAACAAATCCACGCAGAGTATCTTTTGCTGCTCGTTTTGCTGGAATGTCGGGTGGAATGAAAAAACCAAACGGAGAGCCAACAAGATTAGCATTAGCATTAAGAGCCTGGGGTTTTGGTAGTAAAGAAGCAGCAAGAAAATTTGCTAACAATAATAAAAAATCAAATAGAAAGACAATGATAGGATGACATCTGTAGTAGAAATTTGTAATTCAGCTCTTAATATTTTAGGTGCGAATAATATTACTGCCTTAACAGAGGATAGTAAGAATGCAAGATTATGTAATCAACGATATGAACCATTAAGAGATGCAGTCTTTAGAGAGCATACCTGGAATTGTTTAGTCAAAAGAGTTCAACTAGCTCAAGATACAGCTAGTCCAACACACGAATACACATATCAATATCAGCTGCCTAGTGATTGTATTAGGGTTTTGTCGCTAGGTGGCTACCATGATGGATCATCATCTAATGTCGATGGCGGTCAAAAATTTAAAGTAGAAGGTAGAAAAATATTAACGGATGAAGATACTGTTTATTTAATATACTCAGCCAGGGTAGCTGATCCTACTCAATATGATAGTTTATTAATTGAGTCTATTGTAGCAAGATTAGCAGCTGAGTTATGTTATGCGATTACCAGTTCAACCAGTTTAGCTGTTGCATTGAAACAAGATTACAATGAAAAATTAAGATTAGCTAGACACGCAGACGCAACCGAAGGAACACCAGACTATATAGACAGTTCAACATTTATTAATTCGAGGTTTTAAATGCCAAGACAAACTGTTGCTTACACCAACTTTACCGCTGGTCAATTATCACCCAGGCTAGATGGAAGAACAGATTTAACAAAATATTATAATGGTGCAAAAACCATTAGTAATTTTACAATTCAACCTCATGGTGGTGCAAGTCGTAGACCAGGTACATCTTTTGTTCATGAAGTGAAAGATAGCTCTAGTGCTGTTAGATTAATTCCTTTTGAATTTTCAACAGTTCAAACTTATGTCTTAGAGTTTGGAGATCAATATATTCGTTTCTTTAAAGACAAAGGTATTATTACAGAAACAGCTAAGACAATAACGAACATCAGCCAAGCTAATCCAGCAGTAGTAACTTCTACCGCACATGGATATACCAATGGGGATCATGTCATTATTAGTTCAGTTACAGGAATGGTGGAAGTCAATGGAAAGACTTTTAAAGTCGCTAACACAACCGCCAATACATTTGAGTTACAGGATGTTGATGGGAACAATATCGACTCTAGCAGCTATACTGCCTATGCTTCTGGTGGTAGTGCTTTTAGAATTTATGAAATAGCTTCCCCTTATGCAGCAGCTGATGTTGCACAACTCAAGTTCGCACAATCTGCAGATATCATGTATATCTGTCATCGCGATTATACAGTTAGAAAATTATCAAGAACAGGACATACATCCTGGACACTAAACGAAGTAGAATTTAATGTTCCCCCATTCCAAGCACATAACGACACAACAACAACAATCACCGCTTCTCATACAGCAGTAGGATCATCAGCAACTTTTACCGCTTCTTCTACAACAGGCATCAATGGTGGTGATGGATTTAAATCAACGGATGTAGGTAGAGCAATACATTTTAATGATGGTCATGCGATTATTACTGCTTTTAATTCAACAACAGAAGTAGTCGGTACAGTGAAAGTAGCTCTAGGATCAGGATCAGCCAATACAGATTTTGCTTTAGGATCATTTTCCGACACTACTGGACATCCATCCAGTGTGACTTTCTTTGAACAACGATTAGTGTTTGCGGGTACAAACGAAGAACCACAAACATTATTCTTTTCAAAAGTAAACGAATATGAAAATTTTGATGATGGATATCACACAAGTGTAACTGATACTTCAGCGATGATTTATACAATCGCATCAAACAAAGTAAACAGTATTAGATTTTTATCTGCACAAAGATCATTGATTGCGGGAACAGTCGGTGGTGAGTTCGTGGTATCAGCATCAGGTACAACTCAACCAATTACACCTACTAATATACAAATTCAAAGACAAACATCTTATGGATCAGCTAATGTGGATGCAATTCAGGTAGCAAACGTCACCATGTTTCTACAAAGAGCAAAAAGAAAAATTAGAGAATTAACTTATAGTTTTGACTTTGACTCTTATGTAGCTCCCGATATGACTATCCTGGCAGAGAATATTACCGAGTCGGGTATTAAAGAATTATCATATCAACAAGAACCAGAAAGTATTTTATGGGGTGTAAGAGAAGATGGAAGATTAGTCGGACTAACATATCAAAGAGCAGAGGATGTCGTAGGATGGCATCTTCATGAGATTGGCGGATCATTTGGATCAGATAGTTTTGGTCATGTAGAAAACCTGGCAACTATTCCAGGAGATGCAGATGAAGATGATTTATACATGGTAGTAAAAAGAACTGTTAATGGATCAACAAGAAGATATGTAGAATATTTAGAAAATTATGATTATGGAACAAATATTGCAGATGCTTTCTTTGTTGATAGTGGACTTCAATATAGTGGATCAGCAACCAATACTATTTCTGGATTAAATCATTTGGAAGGTGAAACAGTAGCTATCCTAGCAGATGGTGCAACTCATCCAGATAAAACTGTATCAAATGGATCAATTACCCTGGATCGTAATGTCACCAAAGCGAGTATTGGATTAGGTTATACCAGTTTATTGCAGACAATGCGTATTGAAGCGGGAGCTGCTGAAGGTGTGGCTCAAGGTCAAACTAAACGTATTCATGATGTCACCATAAGATTATTAGCATCTGTGGGTGTTGAAATAGGATCAGATATAAACAACCTGGAAAGAATACCATTTAGATCTAGTGCTAATCCAATGGATGTCGCAATACCACCATTCAGTGGTGATAAACAAGTAGAGTTTAGAGGAGATTTTGAAACCGATGGATATATTTATGTAAGGCAAACACAGCCTTTACCAATTAATATTATTGGCATATATCCAAGAGTAACAACAAATGAAGGGTAATTTATCAATTATACCTTTCAGAACGGAACATGGTTTGACGATGACAAGAGGTATTATGAATGATCCTAATGTCCAGATAGATAAGAGCTGGGAGGAACATTTACATAACCTGGAACAACCAGGCAAAGCCTTTACCGCTGTTTACAATGGTGATTGTATTGTAGCGGGTGGGATTACTTTGTTATGGGAAGGGGTTTACGAAGGATGGGTGATTGCATCCAATAAGATCTGGGATCATCCATTAGCAGCAGCGAGAGCTGTTAAAAAAGGATTAGAGCTATTGATTGAACAAAACAAAGTAGTAAGATTGCAGACAGCTGTTAAGCAAGACTTCAAACTTGGTCATCGTTTTGCTCAATGGTTAGGTTTACAAAATGAGGGAACAATGAAAAAATATGTTTCAAATCAAGATCATATAAGGTATGCAAGGATAATAGAATGGGATTACCAGCAGTAATAGCAGCTTCAACAGCAGTCGGTGCAGTAGCCAGTATTCAAGCTGGTCAAGCAGCACAGGCATCCGCACAATATCAAAACACCATCGCTCAACAAAATGCTGATATTTATAATCAAAAAGCTGAAAGAGCCAAAGAGATTGGTGAATATAATGTTAAAAGATTTAATAAAGATTTTGAGAAAACAATGGCTAGTGTGGAAAGAGCTTATGCTTTTTCTGGTGTTGATGTTTCCAGGGGAACGCCTTTAGCAGTCATGGAAGATTATTTAACAGAAGCCGCTATTGAAAGAGAGAATATTCGATACAATTCTTCAATAGAAGCTGGTGAATATCGTGAAGCCGCAGTATTATCAAGAATGGAAGGTCAATTAGCTTTATACACTGGTAGACAAAGAGCCATTGGATCATACTTCCAGGCTGGTAGAACTTTATTAGGAGGAGCGTCTGATATTTATTCAATAAATAAATACGCTGGATTATAATGGTACAGATCCCAGAATTTAAAGCAAAGACAGGATTAACATCGCAGACGGGTACAAGAGCTAGACCAGTTCCTGATATTACCGCTGCCGCACAAGCTCCATTTACAGCAGCAGCAGAATTAGCGGGTGATGTTCAAAAGGTATCAACAAGATTTTATGAAGCACAGAAATCCTTACAAAGAAAAACAGAAGCCACTAAATTAATAGATCAATATTTAAAAGGTGATGAAAATACACCAGGACTTAATCAATTAAGTTTTGATGCACAATATAACCCAGACACAAATATTGCTCTATCTCAATACCAACAAGGATCAGATTCTTTAATTAAAAACATATCGTCTGGTATTAAAGATCCTGTTGTTAAACAAATATTTACTTCCAAAGCAAATGAAATTTATAACCAAGAATATTTAAATGTTGAAACATCTGTATGGAAAAATATTAGAGAGCAAGGAGAAAAAACTCTCCAAGAGAATATTAATTATGAAATTAATAAAATAGTAGGTGCTGGGAAAAACAAAGCACAAGAGTTTGCATCAAAAATAAATATTGAAAAATTACTTGAGGATTCAGCAAGAGATGGAATCCCTATGCCAGATGGTTATTTCGAAACTGTAATGAAAACAGTAGAACAAAGAAAAGCAGAAAAATTAGTATCAGACAATCCTAGCGTTTTTTTAGAAAATTATAAAAATGGTTTTTACGATAAAAAGATAGAACCAAAAACATTAAATATTTTATATAACAAAGCACAGTCTGAAATTGAAACAGGAATTAAAACATTAAAAGCTGGAGTAAAAAGTGATATTTCTGATTTTAAATCAGATGTTAATGATTTTTTAGAAGTTACGAAAAATCCAAATCTTTTTGGCAGTTTAACAGATTTACAAGATCTTTATACAAGAGCTGATGTTCTAATAGAATATTCTAAGCAGTTTGGCTTAGATGATGAAATTACTCCATTATTAGAAAAAATAAATAGTGCAGCAGAAAATTTTCAAAATATTACATTAATGAGAAACTCACCATTAACTGATGTTCAAGCAGAATTAACAAGAGTAACAAGACAAAACACAGAGAATGCTATGTCTGGAAAAGGTGTAACTGTTGCTGAAAGTGATTATCAATCTAATTTAGAAAAGTTAGTAGGTAAAATGGAAACTATGATTAACAGTGATATTTTAAATATGGCAGAAGATTTTGGTATTGCTTCTGTTCCCGATATTAATTTTTTAGAATCTGATTTTGATACATTTAAACAAGAAGCAGATAACTACAGAGCTATTGTTACACAGATTTCTAACAGATACGACAGAAGTGAAGTTCAATATTTTAAACCAGAAGCTATAGATAATATTAAAAATTACACAAAGACTGCAGACTTCGATGGAATGACTACATTGATAAGAAATATTACTTATATGGCTGGCGATGATGCTGCGATCGCTCTCGGTGAATTATCTAAGTCTGTTCCAATGTTTTCTCAAGTTGGTTTTATGATGTTAATGAATGACGGCAGACATACAGAAATTACAAAAAATATGTTAGATGGATGGTTAAAAGTTAGGGATAGTGAAACAAATCAAAAAATAGTAGAAGCCTATAAAATTAATAATTTAGGAAATGACGATGGTTTCTTTAGTATTACAAGTAAATTGTTACCCTTGTCTTTAGATGAAATTTTACCACAAACTAAAAATCAGATTTATGATGGTGCTAAATATTTATTTTATAACAAGGTTTTGGAATCACCCACATTAAGAAAATATGCTTTAGAAACAACAGATCCTACGCTGGAAGATGAAGCTATGGATGCTTGGGAAATGTCTATTCAAGAAGCGGCTGGATTAATAAAATATGGAGATGGTTATTATGGGGGTATAACAGAATTTGGAGATGATAATTATGTTATTCTTCCTCAAGAAATGAAAAATGGAACAGTAGACAAAACTTTTACAGATTTAAAAACATTTTTAGAAGATACTTTGGATCAAGAATTATTTGATTTAGCGACAGCGACTTACGAAACCCCAAACATGACAGAGGAAGGAATAAAGTTTAAAGAGCCAGGACAAGAATTTTTACCTAAGATTAATAGACCATTTTATGAAGGAAAAGAATTTTTAGTAGAAGATTTGTTTGAAAATAAAGATAAAATTTATTTAAAAAATACTGAGGAGTATGGGAAGTATCATATTTATTTCAATAATCCTAATGGTGATATTTATAACATTTATAAAGATAAAGATGGGAAAGAAATAGTTTTTGATTTATCAGCAATATTACCAAGATTAAATGAATCTTATAGGCAAAAATGAACAACATAGATTGGGATTTTATACACGAATTAGAAGGTCAGGGTATTCGTCAAGGATATCAGCCGACTAATAATTCTGGTGTAACGATTGCTAGTGGTTTCGATCTAAAAGAAAAGAATGAAGTTTTTTGCCAGGCTATTGGTATTGACCAAAGAATTATTAATAAGTTAAAACCTTATTTTGGTTTACATGGTGAACAAGCCAAAGCATTTGCAGAGTCATTGGTACTAGAACAAGAAGATGTCGATCACATTGACGAATGTTCCAGGCAGTTTTACGCTAAAGATTTACAAAAACAATATGAAAACTATGATCCAGTAGTACCCTTTGAGGAGCTAGATCAAGGTCAAGCCACAGTTTTAATATCTGTTGGTTTTCAATATGGTAGTTACAAAAGAACTCCATCGTTTATTAAATATGCAACCGATGGAAACTGGGATGCAGTCTATGAAGAACTCCAAGAGTTTGGTGATGCTTACCCTACCAGGAGAAACAAAGAAGCAGAGTATTTAAAAAACTATGGCACAATTTAATTTACCCACATCAAATAAAAATTTTTTTACTGATAAAAAATTAAAAAGAAATCCAGCCGATTATTTTGGTGAAAGAACCGCTAAATCTGCTCCTGTAGAATTTAGTCAAATAAGAGAAGATAGTTATGAATTGTTTGAAAATTTTAGAACTTCTGTTTCGGAAATAGAAAATGTTACAGAAGATATGGATAGAGTTGTTCAAGATGCAAAAGCTTTAGGATGGAAAGGTCAAGGCTTACATGACTACATTCCAGCAGTTGATGATAAATTTATTAACAAAAGATATACCTCAGATATTCAACAAAGAATATTACAGGATACTGATCCTTCATCCGCAAATTTTATTGAAGAATTTAAAGGATCTGTTTTAGGCGGACAGCATTTAAATGAAAAATTAAAATATATTAATAATGATATTCAAAAATGGTTAGATGAAAATCCAGAATTAAGAGGATCACCTCAAGGAGGATTTAGAGATTACAGTTATTATTTCAATGCAAGAAAAACACAATTAGCTGACTTAGAACAAAAAGAAATAATTAATAGAATGTACGCTGATAATGGGTTCTTTTTACCGACTATGTTAGGAAATATGCAAGGTGCTTTTACAGATCCTGTTATATGGGGAACAATTCCACTCAGCATGGCTACTGGTGGTAATTTTAGCACATTAAGCGGTTTAGCTAAGATTGCTTTTACAGAAGGAGCTTTAAGTACGATAGCTGAAACTGGGATTCAAACTAAAGTTGTTCCATACAATCAAAGACTAGGATCGGATTATTCTTGGGATGATGCTATGAGTGCAATAGTTGCCGCTGGTGTTGGTGGTTTCTTTTTAGCTCCAGCAATTGGTGGTGTTCCCGCTTATACCATAAAGGGTTTCAAAAAAGGAATGAATGAAATCTTAAAAAAAACAGAGAGCGGAAGATTAAAATTATTTTCTAAAGAATTAAATAAAATGATAGATGAGTCTGATATTAGCGATCAAGAGTTTAATAAAAAATTTTTTTCATATATCAATCAAAGTTTTAATCAATTTAATGCAAAAGAACTAAAAGAAATATTTGAAGCTATTCCAGAATCTTCTAAGAACTCTACTATTAAAACAGCAGAAAGTATATTAGATGGAGATTTAATATTAGAGGAACAAAATCCTTTAGAAAAAACTATAGCTGGAAAAATAGAACATATAGAAAGAGTTCAAAAAGCTGGTGAAGATTTATTTAAAGGAAAAGAAATATCTATATCAGACAATCCTAATACACCATTAGATTTAGAGGCAGATCCTCATTCTGGCAAATCTATTATTCGATTTCAAAAATTAGATCCAGATCAAATAGATGTAGATCCAAAAACATTTCAATTTAAAACAGGGGGAGATGAATTTGGAGTATCTTCAAAATTAAAATCAGAGAATGTTTGGAATCAAGACGCAGCTAATGTCATGATGATTTATGAATATGCAGATGGTAGAAAAGTTATTGCAGATGGTCATCAAAGATTAGGATTAGCTAAAAAAATAAAAGCACAAAAAGATGGTCAAAAGCCATATATTTTAGCAACAGTTCGTAGAGAGGTAGACGGATGGACTGAAGGAGAAACGATGGCTGAAGCTATGTTCATTAATATTTACAATGGAACAGCTAATGCTTCCGATGTAGCTAGAGTTTTGAAAGTAAGTCCAGAATATTTAGATAACATTCGAGGAGCTTTAGGGGATTCTTCAATACTTAGACATGGGATTGGTTTATCAAAGTTAGATCCTATTGCTTGGGAATTTTACTTATCAAAAAATATTCCAGATAGAGTAGCAGCTGCGGTGGGTGACAAAGTTGTTGATGCGGATTTACATAGTAAAATATTAGAATATTTATCAAAAACCAATTTTGATAATATAGATCAAATAAACTCTGCAATAGATGAAATATTATCAGCTGGTACAACCATTAAAAAAGTACAAGATTTATTTGGTTCACAAGAATTTAAAGAATTACTAATAGAGGAAAGAGTTAAAGTATTAGATTTATCTATAAAAGATCTAAAAAAAGATAAAGGTATTTCTGCTTTTTTATTAAAGAATGATGAAAGCATAACCAAATCTGGCAAAAATAAACTTGATAGTTCTTATAATCAAACTGTATTAGACGAAACAAGTGTTGCTATTGAAAAAATAAAGAAATTAGCTAATATGAAAGGAACTTTATCCGATGAACTTACAGAAGCAGCAAAAGCCTACAAAAATGGTAGTAAACAAGAAGCAATCAAATCTTTTAAAACAGCTGTCCGAGGATCAATTGAAAGAGGCGATTATAAGGGGATTAGTACAGGGGGAAATGAACGCCTTTCAGTATCTGAGGGATATACACAGATCCAAACTAAAAAGCCTAAAGAGTCAGAAACTTCAAAAAGTTTAAAAGATTATTCTAATCCACACGATACAAATAATTTTACAAAAGTTGTTGATGATGAGATTTCTCAATCATTAAATATTGATATTAATAATGAAAAAGAAATTACGGATTTTATTTCAAAACTAGATCCAGAAAAAGAAATATTAGTTGGCGGTGATGGTGAGAAGATTATAATGAAAAAAACAAAAGATGTTATAGAAGATATCGCTGATGACAAAAAGATAATTAATGCTCTCAAAGATTGTGATGGTTTAAAATAATGAGTCTACTAGATTGTATAAAAAAAGCATCTGATGCTGGAATAATAAATAAAGCAAAACAAACAGAATTAGAATTTGATTATCAATCATTATTTGATGAATATATAGAAAAAGGATTTAGTAAAGAACAAGCTGCTAAGATGGCTGGTTTAGATACTTTTGATAATTTAAAATATAAAGCAGCATTAAAAGCAAAACAAACATTAATAACTTCTCGTTTACAAGAAGAAACTTTAGAGCAATTCAAAAATTATAAAGACATAAAAGGAAATGTTGATTATGGATCTGTTATTAAACAAAAGTTTTTTTCAACAGAAACAAGAGAAGGTGTTTCAAGAATAGCTTCTTTAGAAGAAGAAATGTCTATTACCTCTGGAATTATTTTTGATGAACTTACTGATGTCTTGTTAAAATATAGAAGAAACTTATTAGGTATGAACAGAAATAGAGCTACATTTTTAACTCTAGGTAGAGAAATATTTAATCCAGGTAGTACTGGAAATAAATCCGCTCAAGAGTTAGCAGAAGCTTGGAGAAAATCAGCAGAGGTAGCTAGAAGGTTATTTAATGAAGCTGGTGGATCTATTCCTTATTTAAAAAAATGGCATTTACCACAACACCATAATAGCTCGTTAGTGGATGAAGCTGGTTTAGAAACCTGGAAAAATTTTTTAAAAGAAAATAATTTGTTAGATTTAGATAATATGTTGGATCACACAACAGGAAAACCTTTTACAAAAGAAAAACTAGATTCTGTTTTAGATGATGTTTTTGAAACAATTGCTTCAGAAGGTTATAACAAAAATCCAAAATATAATTTTTCTTCTAATATAGCTAATCGTAGAATGGATCATCGTTTTTTAAAATTTAAAGATTTTGATGCTTGGGATGCCTACAACAAAAGATTTGGTGACGGAAATGTTATTGACATTATGATTGGTCATTTAAAATCAATGTCAAGAGATGTTGCTTTAATGAGAACTTTATCTCCAAATCCAAAAAACTTTTTAAGATGGATGGAACAAACAGCTAAAAAAGAATTACAACAATCAAAAATAGAACCAAAGTTAAAAAGAAAATTAAAAGAAAAATTAAAAAACGATATTGTTACAGCAAACAATGGGTTAAAATTTTTTTCTGGCGATTTACATAATCCAGTCAAAAGGTGGATGGCAAGAGGATTTGCTGGACTAAGAGAATTAACAACCTCTATGTATTTGGGTTCTGCTTTTTTTATGTCATTAATAGATTTATTAACTACTAGAAAATCTGCAAAATTTTCTGGAATACCAGCTATGAAAATGATGTTTAGTAATTTGAAAATGTTTAAAGAAGGATACAAACAAGATAAAAGTACTTTGATAAAAATAGCTATGACAAGCGGAATGACTGCAGATCACTTTACTACTATGCTTTCGGGTTTGAATAGACAATCAATACAAGAAACAGAAAGTTTTATGGGAACTAAAATATTAGCTGATTTTGTTTTAAGATCTTCTGGTTTGTCTTGGTGGACACAGGCTGGTAGATGGGGTGCTGGTATGGAAACAATGGCTTTTTTAGCAAGGAATGTAGATTTAACTTATAGTCAAATTCAAAAAACAAATAAAGAATTTTTTGAAATGTTAAAAACACACAATATAACAGAAACAGATTGGAATGTTATTAGATCAACCAAATTATATGATGCTGGAATTGATGATCCAAAATACAAGGGTGCTTTATATTTAAAACCAATAGATATTTTAGATAGAACAGATTTACCAAATCAAGTTTTAACTGAGGTAAATAGAAAGTTACAAAGGTTTGTAAATCATGTAGTTGATTTCGCAGTACCTAATGCAAAAGCTAGAGGTAATGTAGCTGTTGTTGGAAATACAAGACCAGGCACAATCATGGGTGAAACTGCTAGAAACTTTGTTCAATTTAAACAATTTCCATTTACTTTACATTTAACTCATGTGGTAAGAGGATGGGGAAGAAAAACATTTTCTGGTAAATTTGGTTATCTAGCTCCCCTATTTATTCAAATGACAATGGGTGGTTTATTTGCCTATGAATTAAAACAATTAGTCAAAGGAAAAGACACAAGTGATATATCAAAAATGAATAAATCTGAATTATCAACCTATATTACAAATGGAATGTTACATGGTGGTGGAATGGGTTTTATAGGTGATTTTCTTTTTTCTACCCAATATGGTGGTGGAAAAGGTGGGGTTTCATCAACATTTGGTGCAGTTCCAGTATTTTTATTTGACGCTTTAGATCTCACTTTTGGTAATTCTATTAGATTTATTAGAGGTGAAGATCCAAATATTGGTGGTCAAATATCTAACTTTCTTAAAAAGAATACTCCAGGTGGATCTTTATGGTATGGTAGGGTAGCTATAGAAAGATGGCTACATGATACAATATCAGAATGGATAGATCCTAAATACTTAGAGAAAAGAAAAAGATTAAACAACAAGGTAAGAAGAAAAGAAAATACTAAATTTTGGTGGAAGCCTGGTAGGAAATTTCCAAGCAGATCTCCAGAGTTTTAATTATGTATGGACATTTAATATGATATATTATAAGGAGTTAGTAAGCATAAAATGACAATATCTAGTACCACAATCAAAAATTCTTATGCTGGTAATGGTTCTACCACAGCATTTACCTTTAGTTATTACATTATAACAGAGGATGATCTTGAAGTTCTTATTAGATCTTCCAATGGTACAGAAACACTCCAAACATTAACAACAAATTACACAGTTACAGGAGTCCAAAATAACTCTGGTGGTACTGTGACAATGGTTACAGCTCCCGCTACTGGAGAAACCTTAGTTATTAGAAGAAAGACTTCCCAGGTACAAGACACTGATTATGTCGCTAATGATCCATTCCCAGCTGAAACACATGAAGCTGCATTGGATAAAGCCATGCTGGTTAGCCAGGAACTCCAGGAACAAGTAGATAGATCTATTAAGATATCTAGAACAAATACCATGACATCGACTGATTTTACAGTCGGAGCTACTGAAAGAGCTAATAAAGTATTAGCTTTTGACTCATCTGGTGAGATCTCAGTTACCCAGGAATTAGGTAGATATCGTGGAGATTGGTCTGCTTCTACTGCTTATGCTGTTAGAGATTTAGTCAAAGATACATCAACTGATAATATATTCTTTTGTAACACTGCTCATACCTCATCGGGTGTTGAGCCATTAACAACCAATTCAGACTCAGCAAAGTGGGATCTGATCGTAGATGCGGCAGCCGCAACATCCTCCGCAAATGCAGCCGCTTCCTCCGCAACTGCCGCTGCCGCTTCTGCAACCGCTGCTGCTTCTAGTGCCACAGCCGCTGCTTCTTCAGCCACTGACGCACAAACAGCTCAAACCGCTGCTGAGTTAGCCGAAACAAATGCTGAAACTGCACAAACTGCTGCAGAATTAGCTGAAACAAATGCACAAACTTCAGAAACCAATGCTGCCACTTCAGCTTCTACAGCTTCTACCCAAGCTACTAATGCTAGTAATAGTGCTAGTGCCGCTGCAACCAGTGCTACGAATGCTGCAACATCAGCTTCTAACGCATCAACAAGTGAAACAAACGCTGCTAGTTCTGCTACAGCTGCAGCAAGTTCTGCAACAACAGCTACTACCCAGGCTACCGCAGCTAGTACAAGTGCTACTAACGCAGCCACTTCCGCTACCAATTCAGCCACATCTGCAACCAATGCAAGTAATGCTCAAACAGCTGCCGAAGCTGCTCAAGCTGCCGCTGAAGCTGCTGCTGATAACTTTGA
>Ga0181591_10001531_pt1 | contig 19868 bp, 33 predicted proteins | sample 071ome_33_FD_133757 | JGI IMG/M metagenome (GOLD analysis project Ga0181591, IMG submission 133757) | Coastal salt marsh microbial communities from the Groves Creek Marsh, Skidaway Island, Georgia - 071412AT metaG (megahit assembly) | ecosystem: Environmental > Aquatic > Marine > Intertidal...
ATCTTCCGTCACAACTGTCCAACCATCTGATAAGACTTTCACGTCTTTTGTTCCTAAATTAATCATCGGCTCAATACAAATCGTCATGCCTGGTTTCAATTTAGGACCTTGATTTTTAGGACCATAATTTAATACTTGCGGTGCTTCGTGTAATTCTTTTCCAATACCGTGTCCTGTAAATGTTTCAACAATACCATAACCATAAGGCTTAATAAAGTTTTCAATTGCATGACCAATATTAGATACATAATTACCAGGTTTTGCCTCTTGAATCCCAATATATAATGCTTTTTCTGTGATTTCTAAAAGTTGTTTTGCGTCTTTTGATATATTACCTACAGCATATGTAAATGCTGAATCTGCATGATATCCTTTGACATTGACACCAATATCAATACTAATAATATCACCATCTTTTAAAATAACTTTTTGAGAGGGGATACCATGGATCACAACCTCATTCACAGATGTACAAATCGATTTTGGATACCCTTCGTAATCTTTAAATGAAGGGATACCTCCTAAATCTCGGATGATCTTATCGGCATGTTGATCAAGCGCTTCTGTCGAAATTCCAGGTTGGATTTTTTCAAAAAGCGCTTGTCTTGCCTTAACTAAAATCTGACTTGCTTCTTTCATTAACGCGATTTCACGGCTTGATTTTATCGTAATCATTGAATCACATCCATCACTTTCTGATGTGTTTCTTCAATATTCCCACTGCCATCAATCGCATGGAATCCTTGTTGATGTTTATAGTAATCAATGATGGGTGCAGTCACGTCATGATAAATATGTAGGCGTCTTCTTACGGTTGCTTCCATATCATCTTTCCTTTGGTATAGCACTCCTTGACATTGATCACAAACTCCATCAACTTTAGGTTTTTTATAATTTATATGATACACTGCACCACATGATTTACATACGCGTCGACCAGCAATACGTTCTGTAATGAGTTCAATGTCTGCATCAATATATAGTATGGCGTCCATACTTTCACCTTGTTTTGATAAAAAGTCATCCAGTGCTTTTGCTTGAACAATATTACGAGGATATCCGTCAAATAAAAATCCTTGTTTTGCATCTGGTTCTTGAAGTCTTTCAATCACCATCGCATTGGTTAAATCATCAGGAACAAGTTCACCTCGATTGATATGTGCTTTTGCAATTTTCGCAAGTTCTGTATCTTCATCAAACATGGCACGAAACATATCGCCAGTTGAAATATGTGGAATATTATATAATGTTGCTAATCTTTTCGCTTCGGTCCCTTTACCAACACCTGGTGGGCCTATTAGAATTATTTTCATAATGAATACTATTCAAAAATGCCAGCGTAAGTCTCTTGTTTTGCATCAGTTTCTAGTTGTTCAGTTGTTTGAACTGCAACACCTACAATAATAAGTAAACTTGTACCACCTAATGTAATGACGGATGCTTCCGTTGCATTAAATCCAAAAATAATAGATGTTAAAATTGGCATAATTGCAAGTATCACCAAATACGTTGTTCCAATCACCGTAATTTTAAACAATAATTTGGCAACATAATCTTTTGTATCTTCTCCTGGTCTTACACCCGGAATGTATGCATTCCCTTTAGATAAATTTTCGGCAATCTTGTTTGGATTGACCATTAAAAATGCATAAAAGAATGAAAATACAATAATAAGTAATACATACAAGATAAATCCAATCGGTTCTTGATATCCAAAGATAGATTGAATCCATCCTACAAAACCACCACTACTTGTCGATCCAGAAAGACCAATAATCGTGAGTGGAATACTCAAAATTGTTTGTGCAAAGATGACTGGAATCACACCTGAACTATTTATTTTCATTGGAATGTTAGAATCAGATTTACCTTGTCTATTTGCATATTGTACTGGTATTTTACGTGTTGCAGCTTGCATATACACAACACCTAATAATACACCGATGTAAATAAGAATGATAAGTACAAACCAAACATAATTTAAGAATGTATCATTAACAGGTGCTTCGATATATTTATTCCATAATGTTGTCCACATGGAAGGTAAACTTGTTACAATCCCTGCAACAATTAATATCGATGTCCCATTTCCAATCCCTTTTTTCGTAATGAGATCAGCAAAGAAAATCGCAATGGCAGTACCACCTGCAATGACAAGTGCCATATAAATATAAAATACATATCTAAAATTAGAAATAACAGATGCTTCAATACTTGGAATAAACACACTACCGTTCACTGAAATACCAAGAATAAGTGCAAACCCTTGTACAAATGCAAGTCCGATTGCAATATATCTTGTCACTTGATTTAAACGGCGTTTACCAGTTTCTCCTTGTTCACTCCACTCTTTAAATGATGGAATCACCATTTGAAGCAATTGGATGGCAATAGATGCCGTAATATAAGGAGAAATCCCTAAGGCAAGAATTGAAAAACGTTCTAATGCCTGTCCAGAAAAGTTATTTAAAATCGCAATAAAACTTCCACTTGAATTAATAAATCTTGTAATTTGATCTGTGTCAAAAAGTGGAATGGTAATATAACTAAGAACTCTTACCGCAAGTAAAATACCTAAGGTGAAGAGTAATCTTAGCATGACTTTTTTATTACTTAAAATACTTAATAATCTTGTCCACACGTTAGATCACCTCGACGGTTCCACCAGCTTTTTTAATCGCTTCTTCAGCTGATTTAGAAAATTTGTGTGCTTTTACCGTGAGTGCTTTGTCTAATTGTCCATTGCCTAATACTTTCACACCAGACAATTGTTTTTTAATCACATTGCGTCCTAATAATGTTTCTGGCGTTACAACATCACTCGCAGCAAATGCATTGAGATCATCTAAGTTCACAATGGCATAATCTTTGCGGTTAATGTTTTTAAAACCACGTTTTGGTAAACGTTGAAATAAAGGTAACTGTCCACCTTCAAAGCCTGGGCGTACACCGCCACCTGAACGTGCGTTTTGACCTTTATGACCTTTACCAGATGTTTTTCCTGTACCACTACCTGGTCCACGTCCTAAACGCTTGCGTGCGTGGCGTGATCCTGGTGTAGGTTGAAGTTCATGTAACATGGTATCCTCCTTATACTTCTTCCACACGTACTAAGTGTGAAATGGTATCGATCATCCCTTGAATTTGTGGGCTGACTTCTTTGGTCACTGCTGAATGGAGTTTTTTCAAACCAAGTGCATGTGCCGTTTTCACTTGATTTGGTTTTCTTCCAATTAAACTTCTTGTAAGTGTAATCGTTACTTTCTTCATGATACCCTCGAAATATCAACACCACGAAGTTTTGCAACTTGCTCAGGTGTTCTAAGTTCTCTTAGACCTGCAAATGTTGCACGTAACATGTTTATTGGTGTTGATGTACCAATCGATTTAGATAAAATATCATGAACACCGGCAAGTTCAAATACGGCACGAACAGCACCACCGGCAATAATACCTGTACCTTCTGAAGCAGGTCTTAAAAAGACACGACCAGCACCGAAGTGTCCAGTAATTTCATGAGGAATGGTTGAATTTACTGTTGGGACAACTACTAAGTTATTTTTAGCAGCTTCAATTGCTTTTTTAATAGCATCTGGAACTTCTTGGGCTTTTCCAGTTCCAAATCCAACGCGTCCTTTTTTATCACCAATCACAACAATCGCTGCAAAACGGAAACGACGTCCACCTTTTACAACTTTTGTTACACGATTAATTGCAACAACGCGTTCTTCAAATTGTTTTTCTTGATTATCTCTTCTATCTCTAGCCATATTGATTCTCCTTAAAATACCAGTCCGGCTTCACGTGCAGCATCTGCTAACACTTGAATACGTCCATGGTATAAATATCCACTACGGTCAAAAACAACTGAAGTAATGCCTTTTGCTTTTGCTTTTTCAGCAATGGTTTGCCCAACTTTTTTTGCAGTTTCTTTACTGTTTGATGAAAGTCCTAAATCTTGACTACGTACAGCAACAAGTGTTGTTTGATTTGCATCATCAACGAGTTGTACATAATAACCTTTATTAGAACGATATACACTTAAGCGAGGACGTGCAGCCGTACCAGTAATGGTTTGGCGCATACGAATATGACGGTTTTGTCTCATCACATTTCTTGATAATTTTTTGATCATCTTCTATATCCTCCTTATGCCGCTGTCTTACCGGCTTTACGTGGCACATATTCATCAACATATCGTATCCCTTTACCTAGATAAGGTTCTGGTTTACGCACGGCACGAATTTGTGCAGCGAATTGACCAACTGCTTGTTTGTCAATTCCTGAGACGGTAACTTCAGTATTTTTTGGAATATCTACTGATAATCCTTTAGGAATTTCAAGTTCTACATTATGAGAAAATCCCATTTGTAAGACAACTTTATTTCCTGATAGTGAGGCACGATACCCCACCCCTTTAATTTCTAATGCTTTTTTAAATCCTTCACTCACACCGGTCACCATATTTTGCAATAAGGCACGTGATGTTCCATGAATTTTTCTTGAAAAAATTTCGTCATTCGGACGTTTTACAGTTAATAAGTTCCCATCTAAAGCAAAGTTAAGGTTTTCATTAAATTGAAATGATAACTCACCTTTAGAACCTTTAACAACAATGAAGTTATTTGGTTGAATGGTCACTGTCACATCTGCTGGAACAACGATTTGTTTATTTCCTACTCTTGACATATTACCCTCCTACCAAACATAGGCGATTAATTCGCCACCGACATTAGCTTCTCTTGCATCACGATCTGTAAGTACACCTTTTGATGTCGATACAATCGCAATACCAAGTCCATTTAACACACGTGGTAAATCATTGTGTTGAACATAGACGCGAAGGCCGGGTTTCGATATCCTTTTAAGTCCTTTGATGACGCGTTCTCTACCTGGTGTATATTTTAAGGTAACAACAAGTTTACCTTGTGGACCAGATTTAACAAGTTGAAAATCAACAATGAAACCTTCTTGTTTTAACACAGATAAAATATCTGTTTTTGTACGAGAAGCTGGAATTTCAACTTTTTCATGACGCATTCTATTAGCGTTGCGGATACGTGTCAGCATATCTGCAATTGGATCAGTCATACCCATGATATTTCCTCCTTCTTACCAGCTCGCCTTTTTGACGCCTGGGAGTTCACCTTTGTGTGCTAAGTCTCTAAACTTAATACGCGATAAGCCGAACTTTCTCATATAACCGCGAGGACGACCATCGATCGAATCACGGTTTCTTAAACGTGTTGCACTTGCATTACGTGGTAATTTTGATAATCCTTCATAATCACCTTTCGCACGAAGTTCACGCACTTTGTCTTGATAACGTAGAACGATTTCAAGACGTTTTTCATTTTTTACTATTTTTGATTTTTTAGCCATGATATCCTCCTACTTTTTAAACGGCATGCCGAATGCTTCGAGTAAGGCACGACCTTCTTGGTCTGTCTTTGCAGTTGTGACAATGACAATGTCCATACCGCGAATTTTTTTCACTTTATCTAAGTTTACTTCTGGAAAAATGATTTGTTCTTTCACACCAACAGTGTAATTACCACGACCATCAAAGGCATCTTTTGAAATCCCTCTGAAGTCACGAACACGAGGAAGTGCAATCGCAATCAATTTTTCTAAGAAGTAATACATTTTATTTCCACGTAAAGTCACTTTTGCACCAATTGGCATTCCTTCACGTAGTTTAAAGTTAGAAATTGATTTTTTAGCTTTTGTGACCACTGGTTTTTGTCCAGTGAGTGCTTGTAATTCTTCAACAGCATCTTCTAATGCTTTTGAATTAAATACAGCATCACCAATCCCCATGTTGACAACAATTTTTTCTACTTTTGGTACTTCCATCACAGAGTCATATGAGAAAGCTTTCATAAGATCAGGTTTAATGTTATCTAAATAACGTTGTTTAATTGTTTGCATATATTACCCTCACTTATCTAGTTGCGAATCTGATTTTCTTGAGAAACGCACTTTCTTTCCGTCAACAACTTTGACATATACACGTGTAGGCTCATTTGTTTTAGGGTCTAAAATTGCAACATTTGATGCATGAATCGGTGCTTCTACCTCTAGAATGCCACCTTTATCATTTTGTTGTTTTGGACGTTGGTGTTTTTTGACAATATTGACACCTTCAACAAGTACACGATTTGTTCTAGGAAATACTTTGATGACACGACCGGTTGTTCTCGTTTTTACACCTTTTTTATCCGTTGTAAATTGATTTGCACCGGCAATGACTGCGACAGTGTCGCCTGCTTTAATTTGCATCATCGAACCTCCTTATAATACTTCTGGAGCAAGAGATACAATTTTCATAAAGTTTTTATCTCTTAATTCTCTTGCAACTGGACCGAATATACGTGTCCCTCTTGGGTTTAAGTCTTCTTTAATAATGACTGCAGCATTTTCATCAAATTTAATGAGTGAGCCATCTTTACGACGTAATCCTTGTTTTGTTCTTACGATGACAGCCTTAACAACTTCACCTTTTTTTACAACACCTGCTGGTTGTGCTTTTTTAACAGTCACTGTGACGATGTCACCAATGTTTGCACAACGACGTCTTGTACCGCCAAGTACTTTAATCACAAGTACTTCTTTCGCACCTGAATTATCAGCAACGAGTAATCTTGATTCTTGTTGTATCATATAGGACTCCTTACACTAAGTCCGATTTTTGAAGAACTTTAACTAAACGGAAACGTTTAGTTTTTGATAATGGACGTGTTTCCATAATAGAAACTGTATCACCAATACCTGCAAGTCCTTCTTCATCATGGACGTGGAATTTTTTTGATACACGCACGCGCTTTCCATAAAGAGGCGACTTTTTGTATGTATCAACATTGACTGTAATGGTTTTATCCATTTTATTTGATGTCACAACACCAGTATAGACTTTTCTAGTTTGACGTTCCATGGTCTCCTCCTATTCTACGCGTTCGCCGATGATTGTTTTCATTTGAGCAATCATACGTTTCACTTCTTTGATACGTGCTGTATTTTCTAATTGACCGACAGCTGCTTGAAAACGTAAATTAAAGAGTTCAGTCTTTAACTCTCCGATACGTTTTTCAAGATCGGTATTATTAATTTTTCTTATTTCTGAGGCTTTCATGCTTGGTCACCTCTTTTGACGATTTTAGTTTTGATTGGTAATTTGTGGGATGCTAATCGTAATGCTTCTCTTGCAATTGCTTCAGAAACACCATTGATTTCAAACATCACACGACCTTTTTTGACAACTGCCACCCAGTGATCTGGAGCACCTTTACCAGAACCCATACGCACTTCAAGTGGTTTTTTTGTTTTTGCTAAATGTGGGAAGATGTTGATCCAAACTTTCCCTAAACGTTTCATGTAACGTGTCATCGCAATACGTGCCGCTTCAATTTGACGGTTGGTGATCCATGCACCTTCTAAAGCAATGAGTCCAAAATCACCATTTGTGATATTTGAATTTTTCGCTTGACCTTCGTAACTGACACGATGTGGACGACGAAATTTTGTTCTTTTAGGCATTAACATAATTATTCATTGCCCCCTTTATTTTGAGGTTGACGAGGTCTTTGTGGACGTCTTTTTCTTGGTGGAAAATCTCTTTTTGCTTTTTCGTCTTGACGTTTGTGTAATTCTTCACGTGTTTGTCCTGGTAAGACTTCACCGTTGTATACCCAAACTTTAACCCCTAAAATACCATACGTTGTATTTGCTTCAGCAACCGCATAATCTATGTCTGCACGTAATGTATGTAGAGGCACTTGTCCTTCAGAGTATCCTTCACTACGTGCCATTTCAGCACCACCTAAACGACCTGATACAAGTGTACGTACGCCTTTAGCACCCGCTTTAAATGCTCGTGAAATCGCCATTTTTTGTGCACGTCTAAAGGATGCACGGTTTTCTAATTGTTCTGCTATCGATTGCGCAATGAGTGTAGCAACACGTTCTGGACGTCTTACTTCAACCACATTGAATACAACTTCTTTTTTAACAAGTTTATTTAAGTGTGCAACAACTTTATTTTTTGTTTCAGCTTCACGTCCAAAGACAACCCCTGGTTTTGCAGTATGTAATGTGATTTTTACTCGATCTGCACCACCACGGCCTTTTAAACGTTCAATTTGAACATTTGAAATTGCAGCTTTTTTGTATACTTTATTTAAATACGTACGAATGACATTATCTTCTTTAATGAGTGCAGGTACATCTGTTTTTTGAGCATACCATTTAGATTCCCAACCGCGGATGATACCAACGCGCATTCCGACTGGATTTACTTTTTGTCCCATCTGCTACCTACTCTCTTTCTGCCACGACCACAGTGATGTGGCTTGTACGTTTTTGGATGATATCGCCACGGCCTTTTGCACGTGGTAATAATCTTTTAAGTCTTACACCTTCATTGACATATGCTTCTTTTACATAAAGCTTGTCAACAGATGCGTTATTGTTATTTTCAGCATTTGCTATCGCACTGTTTAGTACCTTTAATATGATTGGACTTGCTGCTCTTGGTGTAAACATTAAGATCGCTTGTGCTTCTTTAATATTTTTTCCGCGAATTAAATCGATGACAAGGCGTGCCTTACGAGGTGTCACGCGTACCGTTTTTGCATGTGCTTTCATTTAGTTTCCTTCCTTACTTGCCCGCTTTTTTATCTGCTTTATCGTGTCCACGATAAGTTCTTGTTGGTGCAAATTCACCAAGTTTATGTCCTACCATGTCTTCAGTGATATAAACAGGTACGTGTTCTTTACCGTTATAAACAGCAATTGTATGTCCGATAAATTCAGGGAAAATAGTTGAACGTCGTGACCAGGTTTGAATCACACGTTTTTCATTTTGAGTATTTTGTTTCTTAACTTTTTCCATTAAATGACTGTCACAAAATGGTCCTTTTTTAAGTGAACGTCCCATGTATGATCCTCCTAGTTAGAACGACGACGAACGATAAGATCGTTTGACGCTTTCTTATGATCTCTTGTTTTAACACCACGTGCTTTTTTACCCCAAGGTGTCATTGGTGATTTACGTCCAATTGGTGCACGTCCTTCACCACCACCATGTGGGTGATCGTTCGGGTTCATGACCGATCCACGTACGGTTGGTTTGACTCCCATGTGTCTTGTTCTACCAGCTTTACCAATATTCACAAGTTCCCATGATTCGTTTCCAACTTCACCGATGGTTGCACGGCATGTTCCTAAAATCTTACGTACTTCACCAGATTGTAATCTTAAGAGTACGTATTTTTCTTCACGACCAAGAATTTGAGCAGATGAGCCAGCACTACGTGCAATTTGACCACCTTTACCAGGGTGAAGTTCAATGTTATGGACAACGGTACCTACAGGAATATTCATTAGTGGCAATGCATTTCCCACTTTGATGTCTACGTGTTCTCCAGATACAACTTGTAACCCTACTTCGAAACCTTTTGCAGCAAGTACATAACGCTTTTCACCATCTGCATACGATAGTAATGCAATATTTGCACTTCTGTTTGGATCGTATTCAATGGTTTTAATTGTTGCAGGAATGTTGTCTTTATTTCTTTTGAAATCAATTAAACGATATTTACGTTTTGCACCACCACCGATGTGGCGTACCGTGATTTTTCCTTGGTTATTACGTCCACCTGTTTTAGAAATCGTTTTGACTAACGATTTTTCAGGTGTTGAAGTCGTAATTTCTTCGTATGTTAATGATGTCATATTACGACGGCCGTTCGTGACGGGTTTATATGTTTTAATTGGCATATGTTTCCTCCTTAGACCGTAAATGCATCAATTTTTTGTCCATCAGCAAGTTTGACAACTGCTTTTTTGTATGCTTGTGTGTAGCCTTCGTATTTCCCAGTTCTTTTGAACTTAGGTTTTACGTTGGTTGTATTCACAGCCAATACATTGACATTAAAAATTGTTTCTACTGCTTTTTTAATTTCTACTTTGTTTGCTGTTCTTAATACTCTGAAGGTATATTTGTTTTCACCTTCAATGAGTTTATTACTTTGTTCTGTAATGATAGGAGCAACTAAAATATCATGATATTTACTCATATGATAATACCTCCTGTAATGCAAGTGCAGCATCTTTTGTAAGTACTAAATGTTTTGCATTTAATATGTCATAGACACTGACATGTGATGCTGTTGAAAACTGAACAGATGGAATGTTTCTTGCTGCTAAAACTTCATTATCATTAAATGATGGTGCAACAAATAATACTTTTCCTTTGATTTTTAAACCATCTAACATCGTTTTGAAATCTTTTGTTTTAGGTGTTTCAACAACTAGTTGATCTAACACAGTTAATGTATTGTTTTTTTGATGGTAAGAGAGCGCACTTCTTAATGCAAGTTGTCTTACCTTTTGATTTAACTTCACTGTGTAACTTCTTGGCGTTGGTCCAAATACGATACCACCGCCACGCCATTGTGGAGAACGAATCGATCCGGTACGCGCACGTCCAGTTCCTTTTTGTCTCCAAGGTTTACGGCCACCACCTGATACTTCAGAGCGGTCTTTTGTTTTTGATGTGCCTTGTCTCATTGCAGCACGTTGTGCTTGGACGACATCAAAGATTGCTTGTTTGTGTGGTTCAATACCGAAAACTTCATCTTTTAAAGTGAGTTTTTCAACGGTTTTACCAGCTTGACTTACTACGGTTAATTGTGGCATGATGTCCTCCTTACTTCACGTGTTTGATGGCAGAACGTATCACTAAGTATCCATTTTTAGGACCTGGAACGCTACCACTGATGAGTAATAAGTGATTCTCATTATCTACATCAACGACTTTTAAATTTTGAATGGTGACTTTTTCAGCACCCATATGACCAGGTAAGTTTTTACCCTTCATATTTCCTTTAATTGGACCCATTGAACCAGGTCCTCTGTGATATCTAGAACCGTGTGCCATCGGTCCACGGCTTTGATTGTGTCTTTTAATGGACCCTGCAAAACCTTTCCCTTTGGAAGTTCCTGTGATATCTACAAATGTACCAACACTAAAGATATCCTCTTTGACATTGTCACCTACTGCTAAGTTTGATAATTCGTTTTCATTGCCGTTGTCAAAGCGAATTTCTCTTACGAAGCGCTTAGGTGCAGTATTAGCCTTTTTTGTGTGGCCAATCTGTGGTTTGTTACTGACTTTTTCGCGTATGTCATCATAACCAATTTGTGTTGCAACATATCCATCAACTTCTTGTGTTTTTTGTTGTAACACGACATTGTTTGAGACATCGACGACAGTGACCGGAATGAGTTGTCCATCTTCTGAGAAGACTTGAGTCATTCCTAGTTTTTTACCTAAGATTCCTGTTGCCATGTGTTTTCTCCTTTATTATTTTTTAAGAACGATATCGATTCCACTTGGTAAATCGATGTCCATAAGTGCACTAATTGTTTTTGGATTTGGATCTACAATTTGAATGAGTCTTTTGTGCGTACGACGTTCAAATTGTTCACGAGAATCTTTATTCACGTGTGGTGAACGTAAGATTGTGAAGATCTCTTTTTCAGTTGGTAAAGGAATTGGACCTTGTACCTCAGCGCCTGTTCTGATTGCGCTATCAACAATCTTCTTTGCAGCGTCATCTAATAATTGATGATCATATGCTTTTAAACGAATTTTGATGATGTCTTTTGATTTCGCCATTATAATAGCTCCCTTCGCCTATAATCTTGTATAGACTTGCTCCCCAGAAAAACTTAACACATAGACAACGGCTATCCGTGTGCCAACAACCTTCCAGTTCACAGCCTTCTCGTATTTTTTCACGAGCTATTCAATTATATATGACTAAATGAGATATTGCAAGGGAAAAGTGTATCTTTTTTATATTTTTTTAAGGTACTTCGGTTCAATAAATGCTTGTGCTTCTAAAATTGCATCCTCGATATCATTCGGATGCATGATGACATGTCTAAATCCAAGTGTTAAACATCGGTAAAAAATATGCCTATGTGTCAATACTTTTCCAACGACATAATGTTTTATCTTCTTCATTCGAAAATATTGATGCATCTCTCTTAACGTTGGCACTACATCTTTATTAAACTGATGAATCGATATAGGGAGCTTATCGTGCATTGGACACAATTCTTCCATAATCATATCTAGATCAACCACAACGTCTAATGTTCTTGGAATATGATTGATATGTGTCATGAGAGCATCATTTAAAAGCCATAGAACATATATTTTGGATCTGTTTTTTAAATACTTGTAATACCAATGCTCTAACACAATGACATCTTCTGGTTCCGGAAGTATATGGTGTGTCACATTGTCTTGATATCTATTTAACGCCATCATTTCAAATGAAATGTTAACCATGGTATTTGATTGTACTACGTGTTTAATACAGTCATTTTCAATCATCCATATATGAACAAATCTTTGATGGGTATGATATCTATTATATAGTTGTTGGTAATCTTTTAATAACGATTCTTTTTTATGGTGATATACATTTGATTTGATTCGTTGATGCTTGACAAAATCATCAAAATGATGACGTATTAAATATGCCATACTATCAAATAGATCCGTCAATGTCATCTTTTCATGAAGATGTTTTAGATGCTTTAAAGCTTTAGGATGCCTATTATATGAATGATTCGTTAAAATGTCTTTAATAAATATCATCAACGTTTTACTTTGCTTGTCAAACATATTGTGTATGTGCGATTTAATGATGACAACATTTACGGGTTGCAATGCTTTAAATTCTTTTTCTATATAGATCAATAACTTTTGTAGCTTATCATTAAAAAGTGACTTGACATAGTGTTCTACCATATGTTTATGCCTTGAATGGTGAGTTATATTGCTGAAATGATCATGTAGATTCATTTTTATATGCGTCATTATTTTATTCCTTTCATAAAAAAAGATACGGCCACGTAAGTGGTCGCATCTTTTTAATATTTTTCTCTAAAATATGTTGATAAACGTTCGAGTGATTGAATTAATGCTTCATTTTGATCGATATGTAGATCTTGTATCACTCTATTGATCATTTCTTCATGAAATGCATCATGAATTTTCATAACAGGATCAGCTTTTTCAGTGAGATTCAACATTACTTTTCTATTATCTTTTGAATCTTTTGATCTTGATACATATCCTTTTTTGACTAGGGTATTAATTGCCGTTGTTAATGTTCCGATTGTCACCCTTAATCGTTTAGCAACTGAGCCCATGTTTGGTTCAGAAGTTTTTAAGATTGCCTCTAAAACATGGACTTCACTCATCGATAAAGTGACGCCGTGTTGTCTTAATGACTCTGCTTCGATCGATAAAATTTGATTAAATATATTGACGAGTAAATCATTAAGTACATCATGTGCATGTGTTTGATTCATTGTTAGGCTAACTCAATATAGCCAACAGCTAGTGTCCCTGGTCCTGCATGCGCACCAACAACAGGTGTAAGCGGTACAACATCGATATCTAATTTTTCATGAATTTTTAAGATATCTTCTTTCATTTGGTTGGCTTTATCTTGGTTGTTTGTATAGACAATGAATAATTTAACTTTTTTACCTTCGATGTCAGATTTAATCACTTCTAAAAGACGTTCTCTTGCTTTTGCAGTCGTTCTAATTTTTTCATACGGCGTTAGTGCACCATCACTTTTTAATCTTAATAACGGTTTAATTTTGAGTAAGCTCCCTAACATACCTTGTACGCCAGATAAGCGTCCATTTTTCACTAAGTACTTGAGTGTATCTACAAGGACATAAATGGTGGTATTTTCTTTAATTTGATCGAGTCTTTCAACGATTTTTTCTGTTGCAACACCTTTTTTGATATCTTTGATGGCTTCTAATATTAAATACGCTTCACCATAAGAAACACTTCTAGAGTCTATGACATAAACAGGGAAATCTTCTACCATATCTTTTGCTAAAACAGCACCCTGATATGTACCCGAAAGTTTCGAAGAAATCGTAACAACAATGGCATCTTGATATCCTTCATCTTTTAACTGTTGATACACTTCTGCCATTTTACCTGTTGCTGTTTGCGAAGTAGAAACATCAATATCTGGTTCTTTTACAATTTTATCGTAAAACGCCTCTGCCGTGATATCAACAAAGTCTTCATACTCTTTTCCATCTAAATTTAGTATGGAACGAAAAACTTGTACTGGGTAATCAAGTTTCATGTAATCGATACCAGAGTTACCGCATACAATTAACGCAGTTTTTTTATCCATGTGTATTCTCCTTATTTATTCATTCATCTTGATATTATTTTATCACAAATACATATTGTTTGAACATCCAATTAAAAGAGTATTTAAATCTATTTTCCCATTGACCAGTAACCATATTAATAATAAGATTACAGAAAATTTAATTTGAGAATATATTTTATTCACTTTACGAACTCCTAAAATTATTATAGTATGTTCGATTGTCATCTTGTTTATTTGGCGATATAAAAAAACGATCTAATGATCGTCTTTTTTTTATAATTGTAATGTAGTTAATGCGTTTGCATTCACTGATTTTGTTATTTGTGACCCTGTTGGAGAGATAAATGTGACGGTTTGCTTTTCATTTGTTGGATTCCAAACAATAGCAATGATGTCACCATCATCATTTTGATAAATCGATGAGGATACAGCTTCATGAATGACCATTCTGTAACTTGTTTCTCTATCACCAAAATGATGAATCCCGTGTATCAAATAATATGTATGAGAGAGATCTGTTGGATAATCATCATTTAAAATTTTGTTTGCATCAAACATGGTAAGTGCTTTTTCAGAATCAACAATTGCTTGTATCGTCCACATATTTGCAAACCATGTATCAATGGTATTATCTTTTGCTTGCATATAGGTTGCAAAAATATTCGTTAACGTTTGTTTTTCTGTTTCATTAAGTGCATAAGAAGTTAAATATTCATTGTTTGGTAACCATTGAATCCCATAAATAAATGTAGGGTTTGCACCAAACCATGTCGCGTAATCATATTTTCCACCCCATATCATGCCAGCAACATCAGCATAATCATCATAATTATTGGGGAAGATTGTATCTTCATAATCAAACATATACATTTTAGCAGATGCTACTTCATGGACATAACCATAAATAGCTGCATCTCTTAATGCTTTATTGTCTGTTTCAAGTGCCCATAAATACCCTGCAACCCAAGATTGAATGGCTTCACTTGTAGATTCGATATTATTTCCTTCAGCGAATGTTCCATATCCGTGTGCCCACGTATGTCCCGCATACGTATCAAAATTTCTTAAATAACGATGCGTTTTTTGATCTTTTTTAGGGTATAAGTAGTCACTTAAGAAAAAGTCAATGATCGCTTGATATTTTTCTTTAAAAGTATCATCGTATTGAGATAAAATCGTTGCAGCATATACAATATACCCATGGGTAAAACTGTGATCTGATAATTCTGAGGCTGTTGAAAAAGTATTATCTGAATAATATGTTGTATTCCAATAAGGGTTATAATATAAAAATTTATCATCTCCTTGATTGAAATAAGTAAACCAATCTTCTAATACATACTTAAGTCTATCAATAAAAATAGTTTCATACTCACTGTTCATTTCATTCGCTGCAATAAGGGATTGCGCAAGTGGAAATAACACTTTACCATTCCAATATGGTGCCGGATCATTCAGTAAATTCTCCAAATCATCTGTTTGACTCAGCGTATTTAAAGATTCAAAATACATTTCTTGAGTTGCTGTATCAAAATTTGAACTCGGTAAACTATAATTTGGAATAACACCATTAAATATGTGTGTTGTTTCAAATTGATTGCCTTGAATCGTTAAAATTTCACCTCTTGCAGTGGTCAAACTAAAGTCAATATATTCTAAATCACTATAAAGTTGATGATGCGGCAACACCATGATGAGTGGTGAAATGGATGCTTTTGTTGGATTTATATAACTTGTAGTAAATGTTGTATGTACTTCTGAAGTTGTATCAATGACTTCATAACTTGCATCCGTATCAATCGGAATCATTCTAGAAGCGTCTTTTAATGTTCTCGCATCAGAAATACCATTAATGGTAGATAATGAAAACATATTATATGTACTCATTGATAAACGTATCCCTTGATCTGTAAATGTCATCAATGTATCTTCTGGTGTTGATAAGTACATATAAACATCTTCAAATATTGGTTGTCCGACCCCTTGAGGATACGTTGTTTGATAGCCAACATGTTTTCCTTTTATTTTAACAACAAGACCGTCTCCGGTAAATGTATCATCTTCTATACGAAGTCCATTTGTACTAAAAAACTCATAACCTTGGTTGCCTTCTTTAGTAAGTTCTACAATCGCACTACTTTTATCTAATACTTGATAAAAAACATACGGAGAACCTTGTGCCATTGTAACGATCATGTGATCTTTTAAGTCACCTGGATTTCTTAAAGCAACTTCTACATGATTGTCACCATAACCTGTAACATAAGTATCATAATTGGATTGAAGCGTCGTTGTTTTTACGTACACATCTCTAATGGCCAGTGAAAAATTCGCCATTGTATTAAATCCATCTGGTTCCCAATACTGAACAAAACCTTTATTTGCATTTGTAAATTCTGCTCCTTGTCCTTGAAAAGACACTCGATATGGATTGGTATAAATGCCGTTCCCGCCACCTTTTGCTTGAACAATCAGTGATGTCCACCAAGAACTCGATGGAATCGCATATTGTTTAAGATCGTTATCAATAAACGTTGGATTTGCAACATGTGTCATATCAGGTGCAACACCCGTTCTTAATGTACCAGAACCAATAATCATGGAGGTATCTGAAGATACAGCTGGCGCTTGTAGTGACTGAATGACATCATTCGTTACAGTGATGATGCGTTCATATGTATATGTCGTTGCACCATAGGTCATATCATAACGCAATGTATATGACCCTAAAGTACCATAATCAACAAATCCTTTAACTTCAAATAAGTGTTTCACATTCTCTTGATATTCATTGAGCATGAATACTTGATCTAGTGGATTAAAATATTTTCCTACCGGATGATTGATATTTTCTAAACCTGAAACCAATGTAATTGTTTTTTCTAATTGAATATCTTCTTGCTCGTCACTTTGACATCCTATTAATAAAAATAAGATGGATAATACGATACTTCCTGTAATGATTTTTTTCATGATGTCTCCTTATGATATGACGTCATCTTACCATGAAAACGCTTTTAAAGAAATCGGTTTCCTAAACTTTATAAAAAATGATGCTAGACTTTAATCTCTAGCATCACATCGTGTTTTCTAAACATAGGCGGCATCATCGGTCCTTGATAGCGCAATAATACAGGCTCTCCTTGAATGGTTAATCCATTATCTTTAGCATATGCTCTAAGAGTATTTATTACATGATCAACTTTTTTAATGGATCCTGTAAATGAATATGCTAAATAGGTTTTTTTTTCTTGTTTTTCAATATTAATTCGTGGATCAAGTGCTTCTGGATAACCATCTTTTACGACTTCTTCTGGCATCGTAAAAGCGATATACCCTGACTCTTTCACATCTGTGAACACAGGTACTGTCATATTTATTTTTTGTTTTTTTGAATTGTATCCTGAAATATAATTAAATAATACTTGAAAACCAGAATATGCTGGACTCCCTGATGTCATCATCACAAATGGGGCATATTTTCTAATTTCTATATGTCCTTCTTTTTTTAATACTTCATATTTAAGTTGTTCATAAGCCATGGGGAGCCTCCCTTAGTATTTTGTGTAAAGCTCTTCCTTTTGCAAGTTCATCAACAAGTTTATCTAAATAACGTATGTTTTTCATGAGTGGATCTTTAATTGTTTCAATTTGTATGCCACAAATTTTTCCTGTAATAAACACTCTATTATCGTGCATCTTGGGAGCATCTTCAAAAAACGTTTGAACCGTCAAGTTTCCCAAACTCTCTAATGTTTTTGATGAATAGCCAGTAAGCCAAGCAATAACAAGATTTAATTCTTCAATTGTTCGACTTTTTTTCGTAATTTTTTGGATATATAAAGCATATATTTTTGCCATAGGCATTGCATAAAGCTTATGAGACATTATAAACGTATTGGTTTTCCGTTTTGATCAGGAAAGTTTCCACTTACAATTCGAATCAAATCAATCAACCACCATAACCCAAAACCACCGCCCGTGATAAAAAATAAAATCGCAAGTCCAATCTTATTCACATAAATATAGTGAGCAGTCGGTAGAAAAATAAATAATAACAATAAAACGATCCCGCTTAAATCACTCTGACTTGAAGATCTTTGTGTGTTAGAAAATGATTCAAAAGTTTGTTTTTTTTGATTAATTGGTTCATGACAATAGACACATGTAACATTATTTGCATGATTGTCAGTGCCACATTGAGGACATATTGGCATTGCATGCTCCTTTGATACATTATAACATTTATAATATCTTTATAAGTAAAAATAAAGCATTCCTAAGTGGAATGCTTTTCTTTTTTTAATAAACTACGGTAAGATTTGGTATCTTGATCAACGGCACCAAACTTCATAAATATCGCAATCTCTTCGATATATCCGATGATAAAGGATAAAAGAATCGCAGTAACAACATATGTGGTATCAAAAAAATACGATAAAATCACTAAGAAATACACAAGTGTTGCATTCACTCTTAAATGGGTCGTATGAATTTGCATGGGTTTGCCTGTTTTAATGATTGAGATGATAAAGGCTCCTAAATAAAACACCATAAAAACGATCAATAACCATGTATTTGGTGCAATGCGATCAGGATAAAAATAAAAGATAAAAAATAATGTCGAAAAATAAAATAAAATGTCTGCAACGGTATCTAAAAATTTTCCTAATTTTGTGACTTGATTGAGGAGTCTTGCAAGAAAACCATCGAGTGCATCTGTAGATCCAATAATAATATAAGCCACTAAAAACTCTAAACGCATACCAATTAAAGCAAACACATATAATATTGGAAGTAAGATGACTCTTAAAGAACTTAAAATATTAGGTAGATTAAAATTTTTAACTGAATTTGATTGCATAGCATTACCTTTGATATTCAAAATATTAGTATGATTATAACATAAAAAAAACACTTTGGTGAGAGTTTACTCAAACCAAAGTGCGACTTCTTTTTGATAACTTTCATGGCTATCAGAAGCATGAATTAAATTATAAATCATCCGTTTTTCTTTAGATGCTGATTCAAAAGAGTCTATACCAAATTTACCTCGAATACTTTCTTCATGTGCTTTTGAAGGATCGGTTGCACCAATGAGTTCACGAATCATAAGAACGGCATCTTTTTTTGAATGTTTAAGTTCAATTACAATAACGTCCTTCCCTACAAAAGCATCCATGATGGCATCTGTAAAATATTCTAAATCAAGACGTTTAATCACTTCTTCGTAATGCGATAATATGATGTCACTGCTTACGGTCATTCTTTTTTGTCTTAAGATTTCATAGCCTTCGCGAATAAATATATCGATAATGTAATTTTCCAGATGCCTTTCTAAGGCATCTGGTTTTAGCATGACAAATGTTTTACTCATAGAACCTCAATGGTATCCATGATAATAGGGTTTATTGGTTTATCATTTGGACCTGTTTGAACTGTTGCGATCGCATCCACGACATCTAAACCCTCTAAAACTTTACCAAATGCTGCATACTGACCATCTAAGTGAGGTGCATCTTGATGCATAATAAAAAATTGAGACCCCGCACTATTTGGATTCATACTTCTTGCCATCGATATGACACCACGTTCATGTTTGATTGGATTATCAAATCCATTAGATTTAAACTCACC
>Ga0181591_10001532_pt1 | contig 19864 bp, 16 predicted proteins | sample 071ome_33_FD_133757 | JGI IMG/M metagenome (GOLD analysis project Ga0181591, IMG submission 133757) | Coastal salt marsh microbial communities from the Groves Creek Marsh, Skidaway Island, Georgia - 071412AT metaG (megahit assembly) | ecosystem: Environmental > Aquatic > Marine > Intertidal...
GTATCAGGATTGCAGGCAGGCGGGGATAACGTTTCGTTGAATATACTTTTTATCACCGCGACACGGATCGGCGATGCCGTCTTGTCGACAGGCGTCATTGCCGATTTTACGGCGCGGTATCCCGATGCCCGCTTTACCGTCGCCTGCGGTGCCCCCGCCGCGCCATTGTTCGAGACGGTTCCGAACCTCGACCGACTGATCGTTACCGAGAAAAAGCGTTTTCACAGCCACTGGCTGTTGCTCTGGGCGTCCGTCGCTTCAACGCGCTGGGATATCGTGTGCGATCTGCGCGGATCGGCGCTGGCCCGGTTTTTGTGGGCCGGCAGGCGTGTGATTGGCGCCCATCGCGATGAGAGCATTCACCGTGTGACGGAACTGGGTCGGCTGACGGGAATAGAGCCGCCGCCAGCGCCTTGTCTCTGGCTGTCCGATGCAGATAGGGCGACGGCGCGCGGGTTGATGCCGGAAAACGGCCCGGTGCTGGCCATCGGGCCGACCGCGAACTGGGGCGGGAAGCAATGGCCGCCGGACCGGTTCGCCGAGGTTGCCCGGCGGGCCACGAGCGCGGAAGGTTTTCTTCCCGGTGCGGCGATCGCTGTACTGGGCGCGGAGTCCGAACGACCAATGGCGCAACCTATGCTGAGTGCGCTGCCGGCGGATCGGTGCATCAACCTGATGGGGCAGCCGTTGCGGACTGCCGCTGCCGTTATCGAACGCTCCGACCTGTATGCCGGCAACGATTCCGGACTGATGCATGTTGCGGCGGCCGTGGGCACCCCGACACTGGGGCTGTTCGGTCCGTCGTCCGAGATACGTTACGGACCTTGGGGCGATCGCAGCGCTTCGGTTCGGACGCCACAATCCTTCAAGGAAATCGTTCTGGCGGATGGGTTCGACCACACCAGCCCGAATTCGCTGATGGAAGGCCTGACGGTGGAGACGGTTTATGCGGAGCTTGAAAAACTTTACGCATCCGTAAAAAATACGGGCGAAAGGGGAACCGCGTGACCGCCCAGCGCACCGCCGCCGAACAGCGCCGCGAAAGCCGGCGCGAAGAAATTCTGAAAGCCGCGCAGGAACTTTTTCTGCGCAAGGGTTATGCGAATACCTCGCTGGACGATATCGCCCGCGAGGTCGGTATCAAGCGGGAAGGGCTCTATTACTATTTTCCCAACCGACCGCAGATCCTGATTGAAATCATCAAACCGCTTGGCCTGCAGCTCCGCGACCGGGTAAAGGAGATTCAGGAAAGCGACGCGCGGCCGGACGAGAAGATGCGGCGCACTGTCGAAAATCACCTGATGCGGTTCGAACATCGCTTTGCCGAATCCCAGATAACCCTGCGCGACGACTATTTCTCGGAAAACGAGGACGTGCTCGCCGAAATGCGCCCCATCTGGGACGACTACGAACGGCTCTGGGTGGCCATCATCGAGGAAGGGCAGGACAAAGGCGTGTTCGACGCCACCCTCGACGCGCGCATCGCCCATCTCGGCATTCTCGGCCTCTGCAACTGGGCGGCGCGCTGGTACAAGCCCGGCAAATCGATGCCGGTACCCGAACTGATCGAGATGTACAACAAAATGGTGCTGCGGAGCCTGGGGGCTGGGTAGTAGATCAAGCCGGCTTCAACAAGCGGCTCTCCTCGCTCTGGATCATCGGTGCCGCTTCACGCATGAACTCCATCCAGCCCGGCGTGTCCGGCAGCCTGGCGCGCCGTTCGCGGCGGTCTTCCTCTCTGTCGTAGCCCCACAGCAGGATGACCTGGTTCATGGGACCGAATTCGCTCTGATACATGCCGAGCAGGTTGCCCTGAATGGGCTCCTGAATAGGCAGTCCTTTTTCGCGATAAAGCTGGATATAAGGCCCGGCCTGGCCGACGTGGCAGGTGTAGATACGCATCTCGACAATCATGACGGTCTCCGTTTTCAGCCGGCAAGCGCGTCCTGCGGCGGCACGTAATCCCGGTTCTGCGCCGTTGCCACCGCTTCGTAGGTCAGTTTCCCGGCGTGGACATTCAATCCTGCCATGAGGTGGGGATCGGCGGCGAGCGCTTCTTTCACGCCCAGACCCGCAATCTTCAGCGCGAAGGGCAGGGTGGCATTGTTCAGGGCGAAGGTGGACGTGCGCGCCACCGCGCCCGGCATGTTGGCGACGCAGTAATGCACCACGCCGTCGACGACATAGGTTGGGTCGTCATGGGTGGTCGGGCGGCTGGTTTCGCAACACCCGCCCTGGTCGATCGCGACGTCGACGATCACGGCGCCGCGTTTCATCTTCCTGACCATGTCGGCGGTGACCAGCTTCGGCGCTTCCGCGCCCGGCACCAGCACCGCGCCGATCACGAGATCCGCGCTCAGGACCTCTTCCTCGATATTCGTCTGGTTCGAAAACCGGGTCGTGATCAGGCTTTTGTACTGGGCGTCGATTTCCGCAAGACGACGGATGTCGCGGTCGATCACAGTGACATGTCCGCCCATGCCGGTCGCGACGAAAACCGAATTGCCGCCGACCACGCCGCCGCCGATGACAACCACCTTGCCCGGCGTCACGCCCGGCACGCCGCCCAACAGCACACCGCGTCCACCCTGGGCGATTTCAAGGCATGTCGCGCCCGCCTGAACCGCCATGCGGCCCGCGACCTCGCTCATCGGGGCCAGAAGGGGCAGACCGCCTCGATCGTCCGTGACGGTTTCGTATGCGATCGCCGCGCAGCCGCTGTCGAGAAGGCCCTGGGTCTGGGCTTCGTCGGGCGCGAGATGGAGGTACGTGAACAGGATCTGTCCGTCCCGCAACATGCCGATTTCCGACGGTTGCGGCTCCTTGACCTTTACGATCATGTCCGCCGCGTCAAAAACATCCGATGCCGATCCTGCGATGTCGGCGCCGGCGGTCTGGTAGTCTGCGTCGTCGAAACCGATGGTGTGGCCGGCATTGCGTTCCACCAGCACCTTGTGACCGGCGGCGACCGCTTCCCGGACGCTGGCCGGGGTCATGCCGACCCGGTTTTCGAATGATTTGATTTCCTTGGGGATGCCGATCAGCATGTCTTGCTCCTGTTCAAGGTGTCTCGCCTTCCTGTGTAGCGCGAATTCCCGTCAGGCCAAACATAATTTTACATTAGTGTAAAATAAGTTGTCAAAATCCCATTCTTCGATACAGTGGTCGCCCAGAATCCAATGAATATACAAGGACGTTTGCGATATGCGGGCTATCGTTGCCAGAGAGTTGGGACCGCCGGAAAACCTCGTCATAGAGGAACTGGAGTCTCTTAAACCAGGTCCGGGGCAGGTTGTGGTCGACAACAGGGCGGCCGCCATCAATTTTCCGGACCTGCTGGTCATGGAAGGGAAATACCAGGTCAGGCCGCCTTTGCCGTTTTCGCCTGGCAAGGAAGGCGCCGGGGTCATTAAAGAGGTCGGCGACGGCGTCGACAGGCTGAAAATCGGCGACCGCGTCATGGTACAGGTCGAATACGGCACCTATGCGCAGGAGGTCCTGGCCGACGAATCCCAGTGCTATCCCGTTCCCGACGACGTGTCGTTCGAAGAAGCTGCGGCGATCGGTATCGCCTATCAGACGGCGCATTTCGCGCTTGTGGCCCGTGCGCACGTCAAGGAAGGCGACAAGGTCCTGGTTACCGGCGCGTCCGGCAGCGTCGGGCTGGCTGCGATGCAGTTGGCCAAGGCGTGGGGCTGCGAAGTTATCGCCGGTCTGACCACCATGTCCAAGGAAGAACTGGCGCGTGAGAACGGCGCCGATCACGTCATCGATGTCTCGGGCGAAGGGGTTCGGGATTCAATCCGCGAGGATATCAGGAAAATTACCGGTGGCGGGGTCGACATCGTCATCGAAATCGTGGGCGGCGAAGTGTTCGACGGATCCGTCCGGGCGTTGAATTTCGGCGGCAGTCTTGTGGTGGTCGGATTTACCGGCGGCACCATTCCGTCGTTCAAGGTCAACTACGCCCTGCTCAAGAACATCGCCGTCACCGGGGTGAACTGGGCCGAGTACCGGGACCGCGACCCGGCCTGGGTGCAGAGGGTCCAGGCGGAACTGTTCGACATGATCGCCGCGGGTAAGATTCACGTGCCCGTGCAGGCGGTGTATCCCATGGATCAGGTGGTCGAGGCGTGCCGGATTATTACAGAGCGAAAAGTACAGGGAAAGGTCGTATTATCAATGGTTTGATAGTATAAATTAAACCATTATCTGATGAATAATCGGCCTTAAGCCGACCACTCCGAGACGATGTCGTCGTATGCCGGCCTTGCCCGGTCCGACAGTTCCCCGGTGCCGTTTCCGAGATACAGAAAACCAGCGATTTCGTCGCCGCTTTCCGCGCCGATCGCCTGTTTGACGTTGGCGTCGTAGGCGTACCATTCCGTCAGCCACTGCGCGGCATACCCCATGGACTGGGCGGCGATCAGCATGGTCTGACAGGCGGCGCCGGACGACAGGATCTGTTCCCATTCCGGAATCTTGTGTTCTTTCTGCACGCGGGAGACGACGGCGATCACGACCGGCGCCCGGGTCAGTCGTTCCTGTTCGATCTCTACCTGTTCCTCGATCGCGTCCGGATTGTTCTTCTTGTACGCCTCGGCGATTACATCGCCCAGTTTTTCGCGGGCGTCTCCGCGGATGACGATGAAGCGCCAGGGGGTCAGGCGGCCGTGATCCGGCACCCGCATTCCGGCTTCCATGATTCTCTTCAGATCTTCGTCGCCCGGGCCTGGCCCGTCCATCATGCGCGCGACGGTGGAGCGGCGCGTGGTCAGAAAATCGATGGTGTCGGCGTCGAGGTTGTTCAGGTCGGACATGGTGAGGTTTCCGTTATTGAAAGTTCAGATAATGCCGGATTTTTCGGCGCGTTCGCGCTCCATCTGACGCAGGGCGCCGCGCTGGATCTTGCCGGTAGCGGTCAGTGGCAACTCATCGACGAATTCCACCGCCCGCGGATATTTGAACGCAGATATCTGCGATTTCACGAAATTCTGCAACTCGGAAACGGTGTCGTCGCCGACATCGTCGGAATTCTTTGGAATGATGAACGCTTTTACGATCTGGCCACGATCCCTGTCGGGCGTGCCGACGACGGCGGCTTCGTGAACTTTCGGGTGTTCCAGCAGCACCGCTTCGACTTCCAGTCCCGACACGTTGTATCCGCCGGTCAGGATCATGTCGTCGGTGCGGGCCTCGTAATAGAAATACCCGTCCTCGTCGATGCGGCACAGATCGCCGGATTTGTTCCAGCCGTCGTGGATATAGGCCTTCTGTTTCTCGAGATCGTCGAGATAGCGGCATCCGTTGGGGCCCTTGACGATCATCAGCCCGGTTTCGCCCGGTTTCACGTCGTTGAAATCTTCATCGACTACCCGGACCTGGAAACCGGGGACTGCCTTGCCGATTGCGCCGGGCTTGATGTCGTCGCCGCTGGCCGAGATGAAGATATGCAGAAGCTCGGAGATGCCGAGGCCGTTGATCATCTCGACGCCGGTGATCTCCTTCCATTCGTTGAAAATGGCGGGCAGCAGCGGTTCGCCGCCGCCGATGCATTCCCGCAAGGACGAGAGGTCGTAGTTGCGCGCCTTGTCCAGCATCAGCTTGTAGCCGGACGGGGTGGAAAAGCAGATCGTCGCCTTGTGCTTTTGGATGGTCTGCAGCACGGCTTCCGGCGTGCCGCGTTCAAGCAGGACGGCTGTTGCGCCAAAACGGAACGTATCGGCGATGAAGGCGCACAGACCGTACAGGAAAGCGATCTGCGGGCTGCCGCAGACGATATCGCCGGGCCGGATCTTGACCACATGACCGATAAAACAGTCCGCGGCGGCCAGAATATCCCGGTGGAAATGCAGTGTGCCCTTCGGCGTGCCGGTGGAACCGGACGTAAACCCGATGATCGCCGGGTCGTCGGCGGCGGTGTCCACGTTGTCGAATGCGTCGGATTTTCCGTCCATCGCCTTTTCGAGGGAATCGTCCCTCTCGGCCCCGAAATAGAGGATGTGTTCGAGATCCGGCGCGCCGTTTTTGGCCTTGTCGATGTCTTCCGCCAGATTGTCGTGCGAGATGGCGAAACGCACTTTCGCCTTGCCGATCATATAGACGAGTTCGCGTTCACGCAGCACCGGCATGGTAGTGATCGCAACGCCACCCGCCTTCAGCACCGCGAGCCAGGACGCGATCAGCATCGGATGGTTTCCGCTGCGGATCAGCACCCGTTCGCCGGGCACGAAGCCGTAATCCTCGACCAGTACGTTCGCGATCCGGTTCGCACGATGCATCAGGTCTCTGTAGGTCCAGGTTTCGTCGCCGAAAATAATGGCCGCTGTATCCGCGTATCCGGCTGCGACCTGCTGATCGATTAAAACGTCTGCGACGTTGAAACGGGCCGGGTAGGCGGCGAGTTCGGGCAGAACGGAATAGTCCATATCGGGCCACAATTCCCGGCCCGGCATGTTGTCTATGATGAAAGTGTCCACGTGGGAGGTAGGTTCTGTCATGACGCCTGTGCCTTTTTTATGACGTGAATTTAGAGCGCGAAACCGCCCCGGCCAATAGTTTCGGGTCCGGTCTGTTAGATCGGATTCATCCCCGCCGCGAAGTACTTTGCAATTTCATTTTACGTTAGTGTAAAATTATCTTGGAATCAAGCTTAGCGGCTGCTACATCGTGGTGACCGATCCGCCCATCGAACCTGTTGGAGGCCGTTTTGAAAGATCTTGTGCAGCTGGAACTGATCCGGGAATCGCTCATCGCCGTGGTGAACGAAATGCGGGCGAATATCATCCATTCCTCCTATGCGCCGATCATCTACGAAGGACACGATTTTTCCTGCGCGCTGATGTCGGCGGATGGCCGTCAGGTGGCCCAGGGGCTGGCGGATCACCCGATCCATATCTTCGCTGTGCCGTATTCGACGCAGCAGGTCGTTGCCACGTTCAAGGACGATATCAACGAAGGCGATCTGTTCCTTCACAACGATCCCTATACGGGCGGCACGCATCTGAACGACGTGCTGATGCTTCAGCCGGTGTTCTTCGACGGTAAACTCGGGATGTTCGCCGCGATGCGCTGTCACTGGAACGACGTGGGCGGCATGACGCCCGGCAGCCTGTCCGGCCGGGTGAATGAGATCATCCAGGAAGGCATCCGGATCGAGCCGACCAAGATCTGCGACCGCGGGGTGCTGAACGAGCCGTTCATGAATCTGCTGTTCAACAACATGCGTGCGCGCTCCGAAAGGCTGGGCGATTTCAATGCCATGGTCGGCACCGGTCGCAAGGCGGAAGAACATCTGCAGCGTCTCTACAAGCGGTTCGGCGACGGTTTGCTGAACGGGATCGAAGAACTGATCGACCGGTCCGAACGCCAGCTGCGCGCCAAGATCTCCGAGCGTCCCGATGGTGATTATTTCGCCGAAGGCTATATCGAAAGCGACGGCACAAACCCGGACCCCCTGGTGGTCAAGCTGAAGCTGACCGTGAAGGGCGACGAGATCACAGCCGATTTTACCGGCACGTCGCCGCAGACAAACGGCCCGACCAATTGCGGCCCGGCGATGGCGCTGAACGCGGTCGGGACGATCGTCAAATCGTTCCTCGATCCGAAAACGCCGATCAACCAGGGCTCGTTCAATCCGATCACCGTGATCTCGGAAGAAGGGACCTTCATCAATGCCCGAAACGATGCACCCTGCGGCGGCATGGCGGAATGCAAGTTCCTGATCGATTCCGTGGTCGCGGCGGCGATGGGCAAGGTCGCGCCCGAAATGACGGTCGGCGATCTGAAGGGCGGTGCGAACCATGTCATCATTTCCGGCGCGGGCGATGAAGGCGGAAACTACATTCATTACGAATGGCCCGCGGGCGGCACTGGCGCCTCCGACGGCGTGGATGGCTCCAACGCGGTGCGGAGTTTCAACGAAGGGGATTTCAACTCGATCCAGTCGGTCGAAATGGTCGAGGGTCAGTTCCCTCTGCGGATCGAACGCTGCGAGGTGCGCGAAGGCATGTGCGGCGACGGCGAATTCCGCGGCGGCTTCGGGCTGCGTCGCGATGTGCGCATCCTGTCGGGCCGCGGCGCGCTGTCGGTGATCTCGGAAAAGAACGTGATTCCCCCCTACGGCGTGGAGGGCGCGTCCAACGGGGCGGCGAACAGTTTTACCGTCATTCGCGACGGTCAGGTCGTGCAGCCGTCCGACATGCCCGGCAAGGTATCCGGCTTCCCGCTGCGGCCCGGAGACATCGTGCGCGAGGAAACGGCCGGCGGCGGCGGGTACGGCGACCCGCTTGCGCGGGATCCAGAAAAGGTCCGGGCGGATGTCGCCGAACGGTATCTGTCCGAAGCCGATGCCGAAGCCCGTTTCGGCGTGATTATACGGGACGGGGCTGTCGATGCAGCGGCGACCGAGGCACGCCGAAAAGACATGGCCGGGGAACGCGTATGGGCGACGCTGGAGCTGGCGAATGAAGAACTCGCGGACGGGCCGCGGCGGCAGATTCTGGTGCCGCAGGCGCTGGCGGACAAAATCGGCGTGTCCGATAGCGATCTGGCCGAGCTCGTCACGGGCAGAGGCGCCCCGTTGCGCGCTTGGGTCAGGATCGCGGGCGAGGGCGACGCTGTCGTCGTAAGCCCAACGAGCCTCGATATTGTGGGCGCCGCGCCAGGCGACCGCGTTCGGATACGCGCCACGGTTTCTCAACCCGCAACAGCAGCGTGAGCAGGAAAAAATGTCAGAACAAAAATATATCGTCGGCATCGACGTCGGCGGTACCTTCACCGACCTGTTGTGCCTGAACACCGAGTCGCAGGAGCTTCTCTCCGAGAAGGTCCCGTCCATTCCCGGCAAGCAGTGGGAAGGCGTGCTGGGCGCGCTGGAGAAGCTGGGGATCGATTACGCGGAAATACGCGCCTTCGTGCACGGCACCACCATTGCGACAAACGCTTTGCTGGAACGCAAGGGGGCAAAGACGGGTCTGGTCACCACGGAAGGGTTCCGCGACACGCTGGAAATCGGTCGGACGCGGCGCCTGATCGGCGGACTGTTCGATATCAAATTCGTCCGGCCCAAGCCGCTGGTCACACGCGATCTTCGGATAGAGGTCGACGAGCGCGTGGCGGCGGACGGCGAAATACTGAAACCCGCGGACGAGATCGATTTCGCGCCGATCATGGAGAGGTTCCGCGAGAACGGCATCGAGGCGATCGCGATTGCCTTCATGAATGCGTATCGCAACGATGCGAACGAGTCAGTGGCGCTTGAGAAACTGCAGGAACTGGCCGGAGATATCCCGGTCTGCGCATCCACCGGCGTGGTGCCGGAGAAAGGCGAATTCGAACGCTTCTCCACCTGCGTGCTTAACGCGTATCTGACCCCGGTCATCACGACCTATCTGGATACGCTGGCGGGCGAACTCGAAGGGCAGGGAATTTCCGCGCCGGTGAACGTCATGGGCTCTAACGGCGGCGTCATGACATTGGACCAGGCGGCGAAGTTCGCAGCCGGTACGTTCCTGTCCGGCCCGGTCGGCGGCGCCGGCGGCGCGGTGCGTATCTGCGAAATGGCGGGTGTCGACGACTGCATAACATTCGATATGGGTGGCACCAGCACCGATGTGGCGCTGATCCACCAGTTGACGCCGCGGATCAGCCATTCCAACCAGATCGATGCCTATCCGCTTCAGGTGCCGCAGCTGGATATCCACACCATCGGCGCCGGCGGCGGTTCCATCGCCTGGGTCCAGCCCGACGGCACGCTGGAAGTCGGCCCGCAGAGTGCGGGTGCCATGCCGGGACCAGCCTGCTATCAGCGTGGTGGCACGGAACCAACGATCTCCGACGCCAATTTGATGCTCGGCCGCCTGCCGACCGACCGGACGCTGTCGGGCGGGCTGCAGCTTTCAAAGGAACTGTCGGAAAAGGCTTTCAAGGACCTCGGCGACAAGCTGGGCGATGGCGCCGGATCGCCGGTTCAGCTTGCCGACGGCGTGCTACGCATCGCGGTGTCCAAAATGGCCGGCGCAGTTCGGGAGGTTTCGGTCCATCGCGGCTTCGATCCGCGCGATTTCGCGTTGCTCGGCTTCGGCGGTGCGGGGCCGATGCACGTGTTTCTGGTTGCCGAAGAATTGTCGATCCCGCAGGTCATCGTGCCGCGGTTCCCGGGGCATCTGTCGGCGCTGGGGCAGTTGCTGGCAGATCTGCGGCACGATTTTGTCACTGCCTGGGGCGGTCCGCTGGACAGCCTCGATATCGGAGAATTCAAGACGAAAGCGGGCGGCATGCGCGAGGAGGCCGCCGGGATGCTGTCGGCTGACGGGTTCGGGGAAGACCGTCACGAACATACCTTCACGGTCGACATGCGCTATGTCGGCCAGTCCTTCACCTTGTCCATCCCCTGCGATCCGGACAATGCCACGTGGGACGATCTGCGCGAGGCGTTCCACAACCGGCATGAACAGACCTTTGGCCGTGCGGACCGCCACAGCGACGTGGAACTTGTGAATATTCGCCTGTTTTCTCTCGGCCTTATCGACAAGCCGGAACTCAGCTTCACCGCCGACGATGCCGGCGATCCTGTGATTGAGCGCCGTCAGGTCTGGTTCGGCGACGACTGGACGGACTGTCCGATCATGGACCGCACGAAGATGGGCGCGGGCGAAGTTTTTCAGGGCCCCATGATCATCGAGGAAGCGGGCGGCACCTCGGTGGTGCCGCCGGGCTGGACGGTCAACGTCCATGACTCCGGTTCGCTCGATTGCCGCCGGAGCTACGACGACTGAGTTTGCTTGTTTCCAGCGCGGCCCGGGAGTAGCCTCCGGGCCGTAAACTTTTACCGGAAAGTATTGCCATGACACCTGCAGATACCGCTCTTTCGGACCCGCTCGAACCCGTGGGCGCGATGGCGCATGAAGATTATTACAAAGTTGCAACCGACAGTCTGCCGGGCGCCGGGCTGGGCAGTTACTCGCTGCCTGACGACGTCCGTTTCGTCATCCACAAAGGCGAGGGTTCGCGACTCCAGGATGTACGCGGCAGGTGGTACATAGATTACGTGGGCGGCGCTGGGGCGCTGATCCTCGGGCATGCTTTTCCGACGGTGGTCGAAGCCGTCAAGGATCAGGCCGAACGCGGAATCCATTTCTTTGGTACGCTGAACGAACAATGCATCCAGCTTGCGGAAGACCTTAAGGCGATCATACCCTGTGCCGACCGGGTCGCCTTCACAACGACCGGCTCGGAAGCGACGGCCTATGCCATGCGCACCGCGCGAGCGGCCACCGGCCGAAGCAAGATTCTGAAATTCGAAGGTGCCTACCACGGCAATCACGATTATTCGGCGTTCAGCGTGACACCCACGGCGCTGTCGAACTACCCGCAGGGACGTCCGGATACCGGAGGCCTGCCGGCAAATATGGCCGAAAACGTGCTGGTATCGCCGTTTAACGATCTGGAAACCGCCCGCCGTATCGTGGAAGAGCATCGCGATGACCTGGCTGCGATCATTGTGGAACCCCTGCAGCGGATTATCCTCCCCGATGACGATTTCCTGCCCGGACTGCGCCGAATTTGCGACGAAAACGACGTCGTCCTGATCTTCGATGAGGTCGTGACGGGTTTCCGGCTCGCGCTGGGCGGCGCCCAAGAATATTTCGGCGTACTGCCGGATATCGCGAGCTACGGAAAGATTGTTGGCGGCGGCGGTCCGCTGGGCTTCGTCGGCGGGAAGGCCGAATACCTGGATCTGATGAACCCGCGCAACAAAGGGCAGGCGAATTATTCCTACGTAAACGGCACGCTGCACGGCAATCCGATCGCCGCCGTGGCCGGGATGGCGACGCTGGCCGAACTGAAGAAGCCGTCGTTCTACAAGGATCTGCATGCACTGGCCGATGACGTTTGCCGGGCATGTCAGGAGGTTCTGGATAAGAACAACGTTCCCGCAATCGCGACCGGCAAGGGGTCGTTCTGGCAGATTCTGTTCATGGACAAACCGCCGCACAATCACGCGGACGTCATGAATTCCGATGCAGCCTCGACACGGGCGCTTGATCTCGCCCAGATGCACGAGGGGCTGTACGTGCTGCCCAACGTCCGGCGTTTCGTTTCCGCCGTTCATACCGGTCAGGACATCGAGGAAACGGTGCGGGCGCTTGACGCGGCCTGCAAGCGGCTCTGATGTCTGACAGGAAGGGCGGTGCGGTCCTCTTCTCGGAGATGACACCGCCGGATGGCGCGGAGGACCATTTCAACAACTGGTACAACAACCATCACATGCCCAGCCATGTGTATGGTGTGCCTGGCTTCCGGTCGGGGCAGCGTTACAAGGTGCCTGACCGGCCGGACTATCTGGCGGTCTACGACCTGGAATCTCCTGCGACGCTTACCGACGACGAATACGTCAACCGGAAGTACAAGCCCGATGCACCGACCAAAAAAATGCTGTCGGAAGTCATCGCATTTACCCGTTATATCGGCGACGAGATCGGCTTTCAGGTCCGGGACGGCCTGTCGGTCGACGATGCGCTCGACGCACCGGTAATACTCGGCGTATTCATCGAACTGCCGGACGGCGCGGCGGGGGAGTTCGTCGAGTGGTACCAAACCGAACATGCGCCGATGGTTTTGGAAAGTCCGCTCTGGCGTATGGTAAGGTTCATGAAAATCGTGGATGCCGATCCCAATCCATTCACGCACATGTTCCTGCACTACATCGAAAGCGAAGACGCGCTGAAAAGCGACGAACTGGCGGCTGCGCGGGCGACCGAATGGCGGAACAAACTGGCGCAGAACGACTGGTTCAAAACGCATCCGGTCATATATCACCGCCACGGCAAGCGTTATCACAAAGGCGAGCCGGAAGCGGCGACCTTTACGCTCGATATTTAAAGACACTGAAACAAGGGAGACGACCCATGGCGATCGAACCGTCGAACAAGGAACTGTACGAAGCGGGGCTGGCCGCGCGCAAGAAAGTGCTGGGCGAGGAATACGTGAACCCCAACATCGAAAAGGGCGAAAAGGATCACCTGACCGGCAAGATCCAGACGATGGTCACAGAGTACTGCTGGGGTGGCGCCTGGACGGACGACACGCTCGATCACAAAACCCGCAGCATGCTCAACCTCGCCATCCTGACGGCGCTGGGCAAGATGCAGGAACTGAAATCGCACACCCGCGGCGCGCTGCGCAACGGCTGCACGGTCGAGGAAATCACAGAAGTGCTGGCACATGCGACGGTCTATTGCGGCATCCCCGCCGGCGTCGATGCGTTCCGCAGCGCGCGCGAAGCGCTGGACCAGGCCGAGAAAGAAGGTTTGCTCTAGCTGCTAGTGATCGCGCAGCAGGGTTCCCAGACCCTCTATGGAATCGGCGATGCCGGCGCTCCGCAGGCTGTGCCACAGCGTTGCCGAATTGCTCGAAATTACGGGTTTGCCCAGTTCCGTTTCCAGAGGTTCGATGCTGTCGAATGTATTGAAGTCGGTGCAGCAGATCAGCAGTGCTTCCGCGTCCGGCCGGTCTACGGAGCGGGCATGCTTGAACACGTCGGGCGGGGGGACGCGCGAGATTTTCTGAATGTTCTTAAGCGACGTATTCAGCGACAGTCCGGCAGTCGCCATTACCTCGAACCCGCGCTCGGACAGGTAATGCGCTTCGTGTTCGTTGGTTTCGTCGGTATAGGGGGATGCCATGACGATTTTGGTCACGCCCAGCGTTCGCAGGGCTACCACGATCGCCTGCGCAGTGGAGTTCGCGGGCACGCCGGCGGTTTCGGTCATGGTGCCCAGCAGCCTGTCCGTGGGGCAGGCCATCGAACCGGCCGTGCAGGCAAAGGTCGCGTAATCGACCCTGCATGCGGCCAGATCCGTCATTGCATCGGAAACGTCCGACAGCATTGCCGCGAAATTGTCCGCAGCGGGATCGGCATGCAGGGGCGACCGGGTGAAATGAAAGCTGACGCCCTCCGGCACGACGCGATTGAACTCGGCCTCGTTGACGGTGTTACTGGGAGGAACGATGACGCCGATCTTCGACCGCCATCCGATCGGTTTGGTGTTTTCAGGCAATCCCATGAAATTTTTCCCGTCCAATATTTTCAGCAATGTGCCAATACCGCGCACCCCAGGCAACATCGGTTGACTGGTCTCGACCTGCGGCTATCTTTGCAATTATAAAGAGGAGCTAAAGTGATGTCGGACAATGATCGCGTATTGATTTCCGGTGCAGGCCCAGTGGGCTGCTCAGCGGCATTGTATCTCGCCCAGCGAGGAATTCCCGTTACGCTCGCCGACGCTGCCGAGGAACTGCCAGAAGATCTGCGCGCGTCCACGTTTCATCCGCCGACCCTCGACATGCTCGACGAACTGGGCGTGGTGGATAAATTGATAGAGCAGGGCATCATCTGTCCGATCTGGCAGTATCGAGACACCAGAGAGGGCGTAGTGGCCGAATGGGATCTCAGTGTCCTCGAGAACGATACCCGCCATCCCTACCGGGTGCAGTGCGAGCAGTACAAGCTCACGCGGATTATCGTCGCCGAACTCGAAAAATTGGACAATGTGGACGTCCTTTTCCGCGTGCGTGGTACCGAAGCGTCTCAGGACGAAAACGGCGTGACACTGTCGGTCGAGACGCCAGACGGGCCGAACGAACTGAAAGGGAAATACCTGATTGCCGCGGATGGCGCGTCCAGCGCGATCCGTGTAACCCAGGGTATCGATTTTCCGGGCCTGACTTTCCCCGAGTTGTGGCTTTGCACAAGCACCGAATTCGCGTTCGAGGATCATTTCGAAAACCTGGCGCCGATCGCCTACATCGCCGATCCGGATTTCTGGTTCGTCTTCGTGCGGGTGCCGGGGCTTTGGCGTTTGCTGCTGCCGTCGCGGCCCGGTGAGACGGCGGATTCGCTCGTGTCCGACAAGACTGTTCAGGAGCGAATGCATCAGGTATGTCCGACGACCGGCGACTACGACACCTTCCATCGCACGGCCTACGCGGTTCATCAGCGGGTGGCGGAAACCTATCGAAAGGGGCGGATTTTCCTTGCTGGAGACTCCGCGCATATCAACAACCCGCTAGGCGGTATGGGTATGAATGGCGGAATCCACGACGCCGTCAATCTATGCGAGAAGCTGGTCAGGGTTTGGAATGGCGATGCCGACGATCGCGAGCTGGACAAATACGATGCCCAGCGCCGACCTATCGCGGTCGACTATGTCCAGCAAACCACTATCCGGAATAAAGCAATGCTTGAAGAGACTGATCCAGATGCCAGACGGGTGAAGCATGAAGAAATGAGCGCCACAGCGGCTGACCCACGATTAGCGCGAGAGTATTTGCTTCAATCTTCGATGATTACAGCACTAAAGAGAGCTGAAACACTTGGTTAAAGAAAAGAGGCGCCGTAATGGCGCCTCTTCCAATTTTATTAGGTCCGGTCAGCGCACGTCTTGTCTAACCGCTGCGGCTTTTAAGATCGGGTAGAGCCTACGAATGTCAGCATTTTTGTGATTTGAAAATACCTTATCGCCGAGGGGCTTCAATCGGCTCATATAATCTTTTTGTTCAGCGTCAGAGAAGTAAGCCACTTTTGCCCCTGACTTTTTCCACTCTGCTATCATCTTTGAAACGAAGCTCTCGGATCTCGCAGATGCCCAATCACTAAGCTCGTCGGCAGTGTCAAGAACGATGGCCCTATGTTCTTTTGATAATTTGCTCAGCCAGACTTTGCTGAAGGCCGATATGCAAGGAATATAGTAGCCGTTGGTTATAGTGAGGTTATTAGTAACCGTCGGAAATTTAGCTTTGCCCGCGACTACCAGGCTGGTCCTAGCTCCATCTACGACTTTACGTTGAATAGACGGCACCACCTCGGTGAACGGAATCGGGACACCGGTCGCTCCAAGCGTTGCAACACTCAGACGTTCTATTTCCGTCGCAAGCACCCGTATCTTCAATCCTCGAAAATCGGCAATCTTGCCGATCGGTTTCGTTGCCATGTAGGAGGCGCCGTCGTAGATCCATACACCCGAGATGGTTATACCTTTGTTTTCCCCAAGGGCGGTGAATAATGGTTTGAAGCTGGGGTCATTGAGGCTTCGATGGGCATGTTGATGATCTGCAAAAAGCCCAGGAACATCAGCGACCTGAAACGCCTTGTTAACGCCTTGAAGAAATCCTGGAGGCGCAAAAAATCCCTCCTGTGAGCCGAGCTGAATGCCTTCAATTTGTCTCGGAATTTTACCCAGCTGACTAGTTGGGAATACACGACCCTTTATTTTTCCATTCGTTCGCTTGTTGACTTCGGCAACAAATTTCACGGCGTAGTCATGTTGCGGGTCAGCTGTCGTTGGATAGCCGATTTTCATATCGATCTGCGCAGAAGCCATTGATGCGACGCCAAGCGATGCGGCTGCAACGATCGACGCTGCGGCATATTTTCTTAACTTGAAGTTCATTATCCTCTCCCTGTTTTTTCAACGCGACGATACTGTCATAGATAAGGCGACGCTGACAAGGATGCGTGTAATGCTGGGTCATAGCGTTTTTACAGGTGCTCTTTGTCCAGCTTGCTCCATGAGTGGCAAGATTTCTTTGATCCACTGTTCGCACTCGGTCTTGTAGTCAACCCATGAAATCAGCATCCCGTCGACGCCGATTTCGATCAGTTTGCCGATTTCGTCTACGATCTGTTCGGGCGTGCCAACCAGCGGATATCCGCCGTGTCCGGCGATAAAGTGGAAGCGAAATTCATCGAGTACTTCATTTGGAAGCGTTTCGGACTGCATGCCGAATATTTCGAGCAGGTTGTTGACCGCCTCGTAATCGCCTTTTTCGCTCACATAGTAATTTAGGTAGTCCTTTGCTTCCTGCTCGGTCTCCCGGCATACCACGTAAACGTGGATCCAGCTCTTGACGTCTCGCCCCGCGTCCTTCGCCATGTTTTTCAGATGCGCGATTTGCGCCTTGCCGCCTTCGATGTCGCGTTCTTTCAGGATGACGAAATTCATATCCGCCTGGGTGGCTGCAAAAACCTGTCCGGCCTCCGATCCGCCGGCATTCATCACGGGCGGCATCGGGCTCTGGATGGGCTTGGGCTCGCTCCAAACGTTTTTCGAGTCGAACCAGCGGCCGTGAAAATCGAACTCTCCTTTCTCACTCCATATCCGGCGCACGAAGTTGAGCCACTCGGTAGCATATTCGTAGCGCACGTCGTGCTCGTTCCAGTCTGCGCCGAACATCTCGAATTCGTTCTTGAACCAGCCGCACACAACGTTGAGGGCAAAACGGCCACCGGAGATGTGATCGATCGTCGCGCACTGTTTGGCTGCGGCGACCGGGTGGGTCAGGGGCACGTGAGAGGTCGAAAAGATGCAGGAATAATTCGTCACCGCAGCGACGGCGGCGGCCCAGTTATAAGTTTCGAACGTCCTGTTATTAAAATTAGTGGGCCCACCGTAACCACGCCAGCGTGCTACTGGCAACAATGCTTCAAACCCGGCGCGGTCGGCCATAACGGCCACTTCTCGGGTGTCCGGCCAGTTCATTTCCCAGGCACCTTCCACCTGAGAGATTGTCGAGCCATGCGAGCAGTTCATCGCAATGATACCGATCTTCATCTTATTATCGTTGTAGAGCGGGTTCTCCGTAACCGGCCGGCTCGCCATCAAATTTCTCCTTCTTGGCTGCGACAAATTTGCCATTTCCGCAAAAAAGCGACAACTCTCTTCGCAGTTTTTGCGTATAGTAGTGAAAACAAACGTTTTGAAAGGTAGTACCATGGCGACCAAGTTAGCGGAAATGTCGGCAGACTGCGGACAACAACCGATCTGCGGCTGTATCGGCTTTTGTCGCGGGGAAGCCTTCGGGACAGGGTTGCGCTCCGGGGCTCAGTATGTCGATAGCATTCGAGATGACGGTCGCCATGTCGTTCATGACGGGGAAGTGATCAGAGACGTAACTACTCATCCTGCGTTCGAGGGAGCGGTTACTTCGGTTGCCGGTCTTTTTGATAACGCTTGCGCGCCAGAGAATGCAGACTTGATGACCTACGCATCGCCCGCCACAGGCGATAGGGTCAATCGTCATTGGGCAATGCCTCGCAGTCGGGAAGAGCTCGTCGCCAGACGGAAAGCTCTCACAAAAACTTCCGAACTTACGCTTGGGTTAATGGGGCGTAGTCCTGACCATGTCGCGGGTTTTTTTGCGGGTTACGCTATGGCCCCAGAAGTTTTGGCTAGGGGGGGACAAAAGTTTGCCGATAACGCCGTCAAATTTTACGAGTTCTGCCGCGACCACGATATGTATATTGCCTATACGATTGTGCCTCCCCAGATCGATCGCACAAAACCTGCTCACCAGCAGGAACCGCCAGACCTTTACGCCGGGATAGTTGAAGAGCGCGATGATGGCGTTATCATTCGAGGCGCGCAAATGCTGGGAACGGGGGCAGTTTTAGCGGATTTCGTCCAACTCAGCACTATTCACCCTATGCGGCAAGGCGATGAGAATTATGCGATCTCCGTCGCTGTTCCATGCAATGCGCCCGGGGTTAAAATTTTCTCGAGACGGTCTTACGCGGCAGCGGCCAACAGCGTGTTCGATTATCCGCTCGCCTCGCGTTTCGATGAGACCGACTCTTTGTTAGTTTATGACGACGTCTTCGTCCCTTGGGAGAGGGTATTCGTATACAAAAATGTCGATGTCGCGAGAGCGCAGTGGTTTGAGGCTCCTGCGCATATCATGGGGAATAGCCAAGCCCAGATCCGTTACATGACTAAGCTCAGGTTTCTTGTCGGTCTGGCTAAAAAGATCACTGACATGAACGGTACCGGGAGCCTGCCACCGGTCATCGGTGAATTAGGAAAGCTGGCGACTTATGCGTCAATGTACGAGGGGCTTGTCTATGCTCAAGAGGCAGAATGCTGGACAAATGACAACGGCTATGTGTTGCCGAGCATGCCCCACATCTACGCGAACATGAACCTTCAATCGGAAATAAATCCCAAGCTATTAGACATTGTTCGTGAGCTCGCTGGCGGTGGCCTAATTCAGCTGCCTTCGTCGGTAGAAGATCTCAAGAACCCGGAGATTCGGGATACGATCACCAAGTATGTTCAATCTCCGGGCGTGCCGGGTGAGGATCGGATCAAGCTCATGAAACTTGCATGGGATATGATCGGGTCGGAATTTGCTGGCCGTCACGAGCAGTACGAAAAGTTCTATGCGGGCGCTCCATTTATTGTGAAGACGCACGCGCATCGTACTTATGATTGGGAGAGGGCGACGGGTCTGGTTGATTACGCGCTATCTGGCTATGACATAAACGGTCGAAAGACGCAGTAAGCTGAACCTTTCCTTGTCGTATCTCCCCAAGGGTATTGTCTGATAGGCTGTTGCCGGTAGTGAACCGTTGTGGGGTAATCCTCAGGTTGTGTCGGAGTAGCGACAACACCTTTAAAGAAATTCGACCACGCATTGCCGGTACATCAGTCTATTAATTATAGATCTCATTTTGCGGGCTATCCTGACTGGATATAACCGTCCTCTTGGCTGAAACCCGAGATATAGCGGGGAGCACATTTTTCGACGGTTGCTGAAGGCCAATAAGGACTGTCTAACATAGAGCGCCTGCGGAGACGCAAATCAGACAGCATCACAAAATTACATTTCGCGAGCGCTCAAAAGACATTCGTCGACTGATCAAGATCTTTAACTGGTCGCAAAGCTTAAATGAACGCGGTGTGATAGCCTCTCTGAGACATTGCAATCTGTCGTTGGCTTGGACATCGCTGGCTGGACACGATACTTCTTACAAGGCTACGCAACTGTCAGAGCTTTCGATTTCGACCACTTTCATGTGAAAAAC
>Ga0181591_10001535_pt1 | contig 19858 bp, 17 predicted proteins | sample 071ome_33_FD_133757 | JGI IMG/M metagenome (GOLD analysis project Ga0181591, IMG submission 133757) | Coastal salt marsh microbial communities from the Groves Creek Marsh, Skidaway Island, Georgia - 071412AT metaG (megahit assembly) | ecosystem: Environmental > Aquatic > Marine > Intertidal...
GGCCTGGACTGGGTCTTGTGGGCACAGTTTTTTGTCGGCTTCTTTGCCCTGTCGTTTGCCCTGTGCCTAGTGGAGGCGCCACGAATCGTGTCAACGGAAGGTCACCAGCAAAACATGCGCCGCGTGGTCACCACCATGACCCGCGAACCCATGGTGATGTGGACCAGCCTGGCCATCATGGTATTCAGCCTGCTGGGCCTGTATGCCTTCTGGGTTTACCAGAAGTACTGGGAATTCAACGGTATTCCGGTGGCCTGGTTTGGCTACCTGTGGGCAGCGCACTGTGTGCTGCGTGGCCTGGTCGGACATTGGGCCACTGAAATTGAGGAACTGCTGGGATGGCGCAAAGTGTTCTGGGTGTCAGCCCTGTTGCCCATCATCGGTTTGTGGGGCATGGGACTGTTCAGCGGCTGGATCGGCATCGCGTTTACGCTGGGCCTGATTATTTGCCGCGGCCTGAGCACGGTGGTGTTTTACGATGCACTGAACAAGCGTGTCAGCGGTGATTTTCGCGCCACCATCAATTCGCTTGTCAGCCTGGGTACACGGGGACTGTTTATTGTCACCGGCCCGCTGCTGGGTTACCTGGTGGATTCGCGTGGTGTGAATACCACGTTGATCATGCTTGCGGTGGTGATGCTGCCCATTGTCCTGACGGTGTTATACAACCTGAGTCTTCACGTTCAGGAAGAAAGCAACAGGACTGCGCAGGAAGAAGAAAAGAAAAAGCAGGAAGCGGAAACCTCTGTTAACGAGACTCTCACAGCCTGAGTGATCCTCAGGTGCTTCGCCTGGGCCCTCCCACAAGGAGGGCCCTTTTTTATCTTTTATGGCTAAAGCCGCCTGAAGTGAGAAATAACCGGAATCGTTGTAGGCCGGAAATTGCGCAGCAATCTCCGGCAATTGAAACACCTGAATAATAACGAATAGGCGAATGGCATTGCCGGAGATGGCCCTTTGGGCCATTTCCGGCCTACCTTTTTATTCGCCCACGGATTCGATGCGCAGCACCAGCCCATCGTCTTCGTCGGTCAACAACCAGAGGCGACCATCAGGCCCCATGGCCACGTCGCGAATACGCTGGCGCAGGTTGGTCAGCAGGCTTTCGCGGCGGATTTCGTCGCCGTTCTCATTGAACTTGATGCGTTGCAGGTGCCCGGTACCGGGAATCTGGCCAACCTGCATGCCGGCGACAAAAAGATCGCCTTGCCAGGCAGGAAATTCGACACCGTCGTAAAACGTCAGGCTGGAAGGTGAAATCCCCGGCATCCAGAATGCGTAGGGATTGATGGTGCCTTCCATCTGGAAGCGTTCGCTTTGCCAGGCACCGCCGTAGGAACGACCCAGGCTCACCAGTGGCCAGCCATAATTGCCGCCGCGTTGCAGGCGGTTCACCTCGTCACCACCATTGGGGCCCATCTCGGTTTCCCAGATTTCACCGGTCTGCCGGTTCAGGGTGAGACCAGTCGGTGTGCGATGGCCATAGCTGTAAATTTCAGGCAGGAAACCATCCCGGCCGACAAAAGGGTTATCCTGGGGAATATCACCTTCCGGCGTCAGCCTGAGGACCTTGCCCTTCTGGATGTCCGTGTGAAAATTCATTTCGGGGTTATCGGTAGTGACGTAAACGCCGAAATACAGCATGCCGTCTTCACCAAAGACCATACGCACGCCGTTGGTCGTGCCTTCATTACCAACAAAGATATCCTCGGTATTGCGAATATTGCTGCCGTCCCAGCGCCCGCGGGCGATGGCGATCGCTTCCTTGCCATCCCCCAGATCCTTGTTGTAGCTCATGTAGATATAAGGCTGGGCCTCAAAATCAGGATGGACAAGAATGTCCAGCAGCCCCTTGTATCGACCGCCCATGGTGTCCTGTGGCGCTCCCTGAACCGGTTCTTCCAGCAACCTGTCATCGACAATACGGCGCACGGCACTGGAATTTTTCTCGGTGACCAGGGCACTGCCATCGGGCAGCCAGGTAATCCCCCACGGATGGTCCAGGCCACGGGCTACGACCCTGACGCGGATATCGGTGCCTTCCGCGGTATCGTAATAAAAAGGTCCCTGGCCCACAGGATCAATATGCAGGCCATCAGGACGCCGCGGTGCATTTTCAGCAGCAGGCAAGGTCATTGGCAAGCAGGCCAGCGCCAGGCCGGCAACCAGCCGGAATAAGTGAATGTGTTTCATGTCCCCTCCTGTTGAAACCGGTAAGCAGGCAATGATGATAAAGCAGGCACAGGTACATATACCAGTGCCTTGGGCCAGCCTTGCACTTCCAACGGGAAGTGATACATTGCTGAAAAAGCATATTGCAGGGAAATTCCATGAAATTATTGCGTCATATTTGCCGACTCACTGTCTGCGTCGGCCTGTCATTTGCCATGCCACTGCATGCCCAGGATGACGAAACACCCACCTTTCCGACAGGCAATGCTATTACTCCCATCACCGGCAATCTTTACCGTGCCTCCAACGGTGCCTGGCACAGCATCTTCCTGGTCACCGCCGACGGCATCCTGCTGGCTGACCCGCTCAACCTGGATTTTTCCCGGTGGCTGAAAGACGAACTGGATGCGCGCTTTGATGTGCCGGTACGTTACGTCATCTACAGCCACAGCCATTACGATCATGCCGCTGGCGCTGCCGTGTTTGCAGAGACCGCCACCATCATTGGACACGAGCAGGTCCTGGTGAATATGGACGGACGTTATCCGCACATGCCTGGCGATATGATCGACCGCAATGACAATGGCATGGTGGACCGTGCTGAAATTGAAATCCCCACCAATGCCGATCCGGGTATATGCGGCATGTTTCCGGGCTGGTTTGACCAGATCGATCTCGATGGCGACGGCGTAGTGCCTCCCGCCGAATTGCAGGTCGATATCGTCGCGCCTGATATCACCTACTCGGAGCGCATGACCCTGGTATTTGGCGGTAAAAGGATAGAGCTGATGCACCCGGGCAAGAACCATGGCGACGACATGACCGTGATCCTGTTTCCGGAAGAGCGCGTGGTCTTTGCCACCGACATGATTGCCGATGCCCTGGTGCGCGACGATATACGCTCACTGCCCAGCGCCTGCGGGCCACTGGATGGTACGCCCATAGCCGAATGGATTCGTTCCTACGAGGCCGTACTGGACCTGGATTTTGATATCTTTGCCGGGGGCCACGGTGCCTTTTTTGACAAGGAAGAAGTGGCCATGCCCCTGGCCTTCCTGAAAGACCTGCATGCAGCGGTCCAGGCGGGACTGGCAGATGGTCTTTCTCTCGAGCAAATGCAGGAGCAGATCACACTGGAAGAGTATTCCGACTGGGCCTATTACGAGCGCCTGCGGCCGAAAAACATCGAGGCGGCTTACCATAACCTGGTGAACTACAGGTACTAACTTCAAGTACCAACTTCAGGTGCTGACTTCAAGTACCGGGGAGGACAGGATGACATCAAGAAGAAACGTACTGGCAGCCTCCGGCGGCGGCATGCTTGCTGCCTTGCTGGCCGCACAGGCCGGCGCCCAGGAAAATGCCATCGATGCCAGCCTGACGGCCACAGAAAAAGCCAATATCGCGCTGGTGGACAAGTTCTGCCAGGCCTGGGAAGCCATGGACCTGCAGCAGGTATTTGCCACCATGAGTGAGCAGTGCATCTATCGCCAGTCCCAGGATACGCCTGCAGTAACCGGCTACCAGGCCATTTCGAACATGATGCAACCCTGGATCGACAGCTCCCATGCCATCACTTACGAGGTCCTGGAAACGTTTGCCCGGGGACCGGTGGTGATCAATCGCCGCATCGATATCTACCATTCTGAAGATGATGCGCGGCACCTGGAATGGGAAGGGGTTGGCCTGTTCCTGATAGAAGATGGCCTGATTCGCGAATGGCAGGATTTCACCATGCGGGTCAAAATGGGCAATGCCTGAATAAAGAAGTGACTGGCCGATCACCGCCAGGCGGTTCTGCGAAAAAGAAACACTCAAAACAATAATTAAAGGGGGAGTCCGATGAAATCAATAATGAAACTTCTGGTATTGCTGGCGTGCCTGCCGGCAACCTACCTGGCGGCCGCCGAAAGCGGCCTGGAACTGAAGGTCATCACGTCCAACGAAAGCAGCCTGCATGCCAATTTCACCCTGGTCATGGGGGAAAATGACATGGTGTTGATTGATGCTCCCTTTACCAAGGCCGATGCGCATCGCCTGGTGGCCGACATGCTGGAGACCGGCAAGAACCTGACCACCTTGTATGTCACCCATGACCATCCGGATCATTTCTGGGCCATGCAGGTCGTCATGGATGCCTACCCTGATGCCGAAGTCATCTCCCACCCCGAAGTCGTGAAAGATATCTGGCGCTCCATTCCCTTCAAGATCGCTCGCTGGTCGCCCATGCTGGGCAGCAACGGTCCCGCCTTTCCCACCGCACCGAAGCCCATGGACCAGGACTGGTTTGAGCTGGAAGGTCATCGACTGGAAGTGATCGGGCCAATGCAGGGCGACCATCACAACGCCACCGCTGTCTGGATTCCTGATCTGCAGGCACTGGTGGCCGGGGATATTTCATTCCATGGCATCCATGTCTGGCTGGGGGAAACCCTGGAGGACCAGCGCCTGACCTGGATAGACAACCTGGATGAATTGATGACCATGAATCCACAAGTGGTGGTCGCAGGTCACAAACGCCCCGGCATGGATGACAGCCCGGAGAGCCTGGCCTTTACCCGTGACTACATCGACACATTCAACCGGGAAGCCAAAACAGCCGAGTCATCGGAGGCATTGATTGCGAAAATGCGATCACTGTATCCTGATGTCATTGATGTCCTGGACAACTTCATCCTGGTGAACTCGGCACAGGTCGGTGTCGGCGAGATTCCCCCCTGGGAGGAATGATCTTGAACAAAAAAGCATCCGTTTTACTCTCCTGCAGCCTGGTACTGGTACTGTCCGTTTTTCAGGTTCCGGTACATGCCCAGGACAGTAACCAGGGCATTGCTTCCCAGGACAACCAGGCCATGCCGGAAGTGGTACCACCGCCGCGTGAGTTTGCCACCGCGGAAGCCCACTACCGCTTCCTGCTGGAACAGGCCGACGGCGGCACACAACACACGAAAACCTCGCTTCCCGACTGGAACGGCCTGTGGACCAGCGGCAACAACACCATGCCCGGCCTGTTTCTTGAAGGCGGTACCCTGATGTCGGCCATCACGCCCGGTGGCACCGTCAAGGAAAATGTCCTCACACCACCCTATGAACAACAGTTACGTGAGCGCCGCGCCGAAATGGAAATCTACGGCGAGCAGCTCTATGACCGGCTCACCAACTGTGAGTACCCCGGCATGCCGCGCTGGCTGTGGGAGCCCTACATCAAGGAGTTCGTCCATACACCGGAGCAAACCTGGATGATGAACGACATGATGAATGAAACCCGCCGCATCTATATCAACCAGGAGCACCAGAACACCGATGCCAAGCACCTGGCGGCAGGTGACAGTATCGGCTTCTGGGATGATGACAAGCTGGTCATCTGGACCAAGTGGATCAACCCGGCCGACTACCTGCGTGGTATGCCCCTGACCAGCAACCAGTTCGAGCTCGTGGAAACCTGGCAGCAGGTCACCCGGGCCGATGGCAGCAGGCAACTGGTCACCCAGGTCACCTTTTACGACCCCATTGCCCTGGTCAAGCCCTTGTCCGCGGTCTATAGCCATGACGCTCAGCCCGAACTGAAAGCGTTTGGCGTACGTATTCGCAACTGGGAATGCACCACCAGCAGCAATTCCTACAAGGCCGAGGACGGGTCCACCCAGTTTTACCTGCCTGGTGATCCCGAATATACCGACCCACGCGGCTCGTCAGAGTTTCCTGACCTGCCCGGACAATCCTTTGACCCGATTTTTGATCCCGGAAACTGACCTCATGACCAGAACCCTGCAAACCCTTGCCGCCATCTTCCTGGCCATTACCGCAACAAGCGGTCCGGCCAATGCCCATCATTCCTTTGCCATGTTTGACCTGAAACAACAGAAGCTGGTGGAAGGCGTGGTCACCGACTGGCATTTCAACAGCCCGCACAGCTGGCTCTATATTGAAGCCGAGGATGAAAACGGGGAATTGCAGACCTGGAGTTTTGAAGGCGCGGCCCCGATCCATGCCATACGCCAGGGCGTGACCGGCAACACCTTCAGCAAGGGTGAACAGGTGCGTGTTGTCATGAGCCCCCTGCAGGATGGCCGTAACGCCGGCGCCCTGTGCTTTGTCATCAAGGAAGATGCTTCCATTGCCCAACCCAACGACGGCATCTGTAACGCACAGGTCTCCATCGACCACTGGCGTGCCCAGGGCTGGATTGACAATGGCAGGCACCTGGACGTGCATCCGACTGCCCAGTAACCACACCAGGAAATTTGCCCATGAGCAATGACAAGCCCTGGCCACAGGCCGGCCGCGAACGCCTTATCGTCCCCCAGCCTGTCGGCACTTTAGGCACTGACCTGCCCGACTACCGCGCCGAAATGATGGCGAAAGTGGACAAAGACCATGTCCTGATGATGGGCGACAATCCTGCCCTGCCACGCATGCCCGACAAGCCCACCCTGCAGGATTTTTTCAACCTGCGCATGAACGAGTCCACGCGCAAGCACCTACTGGAATCGGCGCGCCGGGCCATGGATGATGGCCACGAAGACAAGGTGGTGCTGGCCTGCCTACTACACGACATTACCAATGCCTGCCTTATTCGCACCGACCACGGGTACTGGGCCGCGCAACTTATCGCTCCCTATGTCGACGAGGAGATTGCCTGGGCCGTGAAATATCACCAGGCCCTGCGCTACACACCGGATCCGGCCGTGAATTATGAATACCCCGAGCTGTACCTGGAGCTGTTTGGCGAAGATTACGAGCCGCCGGAATACATCAGGCGCGATGCCGAATATGCCATGCAGCACGAGTGGTACATGACATCACGCTATGTCACGCTCTACGACATCTATTTTTTTGATGACCTGGACAAACCCGTGGCCATCGAGGATTTTGACGAGGTCATTGCCAGGACATTCCGCCAGCCCGAGGAAGGCCTGGGGTTTGATGGCTCACCTTCTGCCCACATGTGGCGCACCATGATCTGGCCAAACAACTTTCTCTGATCACACTGAATCGTCAAGATGAACCGGAAGTGAACAGCACCGGGATGGCTTTTCCGGGTTAACCCCGCATTCAGTTTTCACGCCCTAGACTCTGGTCAACGCTCAAACCAGAAGAATAAAAAAGGAATGGGGCCATGAAAACCACGATCCTGTTTACCCTGCTGTTCACTTTCCTGGCGGCCTGTACGGCCCATGCCCAGGACGACAGACCTGTTTTTCGCAACGGCTTACTCACACTGCCCGTGGTGGATGACGGTGGCGATACCCTGGCGCTTGAACTGGAATTGATCCCCGACACCTTTCCACCCGAGTTTGACCTGGCTTACTCACGAACGGTTTTTGCCCCCATTGATCTCGACACCCCCTGGTTTGATGACCATTTCCTCATCATTCCGGAACTGCGGCTTGGACGTGATTCCTACTGGGTGGAACTGCGCCTGCTGGGTCCGGATCATCTTGTCCTGGACAGCTATGGCCTGAACGAGGATTACCAGGGCATATTCTCCGGTTCCCCATCAGGTCCGGCTTTCACAGACTGGATTCGTGTCCCCGGTGATGCCAGGGATATCGGTGTTGGTGCTGACGGCACTGTCTGGGTTCTCGGAGGCACTGTCTATGACAATCCCGATTTCGGTTTTTTCGATAACGACGACATTGATTATGACTTTGGCCTGTGGGTACTCGATGAATTCGGCTGGCTCGAATACCCCGGATCCGGTATTCGCCTGGACGTGGACCCCGACGGCTATCCCTGGGTGATCAACAGTGACCATGAAATCTGGCGCCTGACCCCCTATGGGTGGGACAGGATACCGGGCAGGGCAAACGATATCGGCATCGGTGCCGACGGCTCGGTCTGGGTGCTGGGCACCACGGAACGGCGCGGCGGCTATGAAGTCTTCCGCTATTCCGGCATTGGCTGGCAAAAAGTCCAGGGCACGGGCGTGCGCATCGATGTTGATCCCTATGGCACCCCCTGGGTCATCAATCACGATGACCAGATATTCCGCCTGGAACAGGGTTACTGGAACAGGCTGCCGGGACTGGCCAAGGATATCGGCATCGGTGCTGACGGCTCGGTCTGGGTCATTGGCTCCAACGAGCGTGAAGGTGGTTACGGTATCTATACCTGGACGGGATTTGACTGGATCAGGGTCAGGGGCAGTGCCCGGCAGGTGTCGGTTGGGCCCGATGGCAATCCCTGGGTAGTCAACCGGGACGGGGAAATCTACACGCGCTGGTAGCCTTGACGCCCTTTACCAACCCCTGATTTGTGAACCCAGTGTCATTTTGAGTTCATTGATCCTGTTATGCTGTTCTGGCGTAATAATAGTTGTATATTTTTGTGATACCCCTAATATGCGCGCCCAACAAGATGTAGTTGGCTACTTTTGTTACCTAAATTGTTTTTTAAAGGATTATCAATGAAACTCCGTAACGTGTTATTGAACACAACCCTGTTTGCTACCAGCCTGCTGTCCGCCACTTTCCTGCAGGCTCAAGAAATTGAAAACACTGGCAATATCTACCTGGGCGGTGTTGGCTATTTTTCTGATTCAGATCGCAACATAGACGATGATATCGGTTTCGTCATTGGTGGTGAGCTGCCTGTTTCCGAGCGCTGGTCAATTACCACTGACTTCTACAATGTCGATACAGATACCCGGGTCACGAATATCGATTCCGACCTGGACTTTTACCGCCTCGGCCTGAACTACCACTTCAACCAGCTTAACGGCTGGCAGCCTTATGTCGGCTTCGGCTTCGGCAACATTGAAGTGGATGCCCCGGGCTCACTCCTTGATGAGGAAGAACAGACCCTGGATGTCGGTTTCGGCATGAAACGCCGCATTGGTGAAAACTGGATGCTGCGTGGCGATTACAAGCTGATTAACGGCGAAGACGTCCATGGTTTTGACAATGCCATTTCTGTCGGCATCTCCTACGCCTTTGGCAGCCGTGCTTCTGCGCCGGCTGCACAGCCAACCGCTACCTCACCAACCATGATGGACAGTGATGGCGATGGTGTTCCTGACTCCTCTGATGCCTGTGCCAACACACCGGCTGGCGTACAGGTGGACAGCCGCGGTTGTGAAATCGACAGTGACCGGGACGGTGTTGTGGATTCCCGTGACAATTGCCCGGACACACCGGCCAACCTGGCCGTGGACAACAATGGTTGTCCGATCCTGGAAGCATCACAGCGTCGCATCGAACTGCTGGTGAATTTCGATTACGACCAGAGCGATGTCAAGCCGCAGTATGACAGTGAAATCGAGGACTTTGCCGATTTCATGAAGATCTATGGCAACACCAATGCCGTGATTGAAGGTCATACTGACAGCCGCGGTTCGGATGCTTACAACCAGCCCCTGTCAGAGCGTCGCGCCAATGCCGTACGTGATGAACTGGTCAATGAATACGACATTGATGCCAGCCGTGTCTCGACTGTCGGTTACGGTGAGAGCCGTCCGGTGGCTACCAATGACACTGACGAAGGCCGTGCACAGAATCGTCGTATTGAAGCTGTGCTCAGTGTCGAGGTGGAAGAGCAGCGTCGCCGCTGATACACCCTTCGGTGTTTGAACAAAAAAGCCCCGCACTTGCGGGGCTTTTTTTATTCCGGACCGTGTTGCCCGGATTTTTTATTGAATCAGGGATAACGTGGTGCCCGGCTCACCCAGTACCTGCAAGGTGCAGTCGCCCCAACTGTCGGGAATGTTATAGGTCAGCCCGGTTTCAACTTCCAGATCGCCGTAGCCTTTGCTACACCAGAGCTTCACGGAATCAAGCTGTCCCTTGACCTCCAGGAAGCCGATCGAGTGCCTGAACATTTCCACTATCCAGGAGCCTTCTTCATCAAGCATGCCCTTGACCGGGTAAAAACTATCACCTTCTTTGAGTTTCAACACTTCCTGATAGGTTGGATTAAAGAGAGCGGCGGCTTCCTCGTCGGCAGCCATCATGGTATCAAATACGGCGACCGCCTCCCCAAAACGTGCATGCTTGACCAGCAGGCGAAACAGTTCACCACGGGCAGATACCGCCACTTCCGCAGGTATATGTATACCCTGGCCGTCATCCACCAGGGTGGTAAATGACAGGGCACGCGTCAGGTAATCCATTTGCTCGGCCTCGGAACCGGATCTCTGCGCGTACATGAATTTCGCCATGTTCAACAAGGCAACTTCATACAGGTTGGTTGTACTCAGCGCCGTCAGCCGGTCCAGGGCCTCATCAATTTCTTCATCATTTTGTTCCGACATTTTGGTGACAAAGAAACGGTAGCGGTTGGCAAACTGGCTACCCGGTGTTGTATTGCGCCGACCGGTATTGAAAGCATACTTGTACCTGATACGGCTTTGTATTGCCTCGCCATTGATTGTTGCCGGTGTAAACGTACTACTGGCAAGCGCTTCAAGGGCGGCCGCTTTCATGGATTCAGGCCCGCTGGCAGCCATTACCTGCGCCTCACTCGTTTTACCGTCTGTGCCCACCATGGCCATGACCACGACCAGGCCTTCCTGGTCATTGTCTTCGGCTTCTTCAGGGTAAACGGGTTCGGTCATTTCCAGCGGAACGGCAGGTACCAGTTCATCTTCCGACTGCGCCGTGACGGCGAGCGACAACAAACAACAAAGAACCGGTACTCCGTAAAGAGATATCGTGCGAAGTGTATTGTTCAACATGGCAAGTTCCCCTCTTGCTCTTTTGTGTTTTACGGAACCCCCCTCAAGATTCCGCCCTATTGTGGATCCGCCGGTGAAATTCGTAACACCGCGCCCGGATTCTGGTCAGTGAGGACGTACAGGTTACCATCAGGGCCGGGTTTTACATCCCGTATGCGCTGATGCAGGTCTGTCAGGATCGGCTCCCTGGCCAGGGGTACGCCCTCGTCGCTGAATGTAATGCGTTGGATATGGCCGGTCATTGGCGTGCGCCCCATGATCATGGCACCGACAAAGACATTGCCCTGCCAGCGCTCGAAGGCCTCACCCTGGTAAAAGCTCAGTCCGGACACGGCAATGGAAGGTATCCAGTAGAGGAAGGGTGGCTCCAGCCCCGGCGCCGTGGTTGACTCGCTGATAGCAACACCGTCGTAATCCAGGCCAAAGGTCACCAGCGGCCAGCCGTAGTTGCCACCTGCCCTGATCACGTTGATTTCATCACCGCCGAGCGGGCCATGTTCATTTTCCCAGAGCTCACCACTTTGCGGATCCACTGCCAGTCCCTGCGGACTGCGCACACCCAGGGCAAAGATTTCCGGCAGGGCATCATCCTGGCCCGAGAACGGATTGTCATCCGGTACCGAACCGTCGTCATTGATGCGAATAACCTTTCCGCCATGATCCATCAGGTCCTGGGCCCGGTATTCTTCCTGCCGCTCTCCAATGGTCATGTACAACTTGCCGTCAACACCAAAGGCCATACGACCACCAAAGTTGGTCGGCGAGGCACTCCAGGATTCGGCGACAAAAATATCCTCGACGCCCACCAGGGTGTTGCCGTCAAGCGTCGCGCGGGCAATGGCCGTCGCACTGCGATTGCCATCTTCATGGCCCTTGGCATAACTGAGGTAGAGAGTACGGTTGGTGGCAAAATCGGGATGCAGTTGTACATCCAGCAGTCCGCCCAGAACGGTGATTTTGACTTCGGGCACACCACTGATCGGCAGGGGTTCCAGTTCACCATCGGAAATCAGTCGCAGGCGTCCTGCCCTTTCCGTGACCAGCATGTCGCCATCAGGCAAAAACGCGATCGACCAGGGATTGGCAAGCCCGTCGGCCACCAGGTCGACACGTATCGGATACTCGGTCGTCTGGTAAAACTGGGGAAAGTCAGGCAGTGGTGGCGCCTGGGTGAAATCCTGTGCCTGTGCAGCCGGAAAGGCGGCAACAAGAAAAAATGAAAACAGAAGTTTTCTCATTACCGTATCTCTCCTTACCTGCAGCTACCTGTTTCTACATCCGGTTGACGACGATTTCCCCACCCTTGATGACCAGGTCGACATTGAGCAGGTCAAAAAGATCTTCCAGCGGATTGCCATCAAGGATGACAACATCGGCGGCCTTGCCCGGCTCCAGCGAACCGATTTCGTCTTCAAGAAAGACCGCCCTGGCAGTGTGTTCGGTCATGATGTCGATGATGTCCTGCTCGGAAAAAACCAGGAACAGGGTTTTGAGTTCGTGCTTGAGTGTTTCACGGGGATGGAAGGACGTATCCGTACCGAAGCCGTACGTGATGCCGGCATTCCATAACAGGCGGGCATTTACCGGGCCCTGGCCGACACTGCTCAATGTATTCCAGCTGTAGGGATAACCATCCCTGAACAGGGGCTGGTTATCTTCATCAAAGAAAATTCCCAGTGTACCCAGCGATGACACCATGGGGATGCCGGTATCAGCGATGGTTTGTGCCTGCTCCTCGGTCAGCTGGCCGATATGCGGCGTATGCACCAGGTGGTCAGGCATTGCCTTGATGACTTCCATGGTGTCGACCACGCCAACGGCATGCACGATTGCCTTCAGTCCAAGCTTGTGTGTTTCCTCTACCATCAGGGTAAGCGATTCGACTTCCGGGCCACCCGGGGTCACGGTGACCACGGTCTTGGTGAAGTCAAAGCCCGCATCAGCGGCATTTTGTACGGCATTGATGATCACTTCATCGGGAATCTTGCCTGCCGGTTCAGTGGGACGATGAGGAGGACGGGAGACATCAGTTCTTGCCGGGTCGGTGGTCGGCTCTCCCGGCGGCAGGGAATTGATTGGCACGAATGAACCGGCCAGCAGGCGCGGTCCGGTCATTTCACCGTCATTGATCATACGGCGGGCTTCCAGGATCTGCGGTGCATCAATGGCCGAAAGCACGGTAGTAAAACCGGCATCCAGGAATTCCTGCATGGAGGTCTGCGCCCGGTTGGCCAGCCACTCTTCGGGATCGCCCTGGATAATATGACGATGGCCTTCAATAAATCCCGGCATCACTGTCTTGCCGTTGGCATCGATGACCCTGGCATTAAGCGGTTCAACCACGCCAGTACCAACCTCAACAATTCGCCCGTCTTCAATCAGCACACTGCCCTGCTCGATGACATTGCCTGTACCGTCGATAACGTGGGCGTTGGTAATAAAGATGACAGACTCATCGACAGGAATGTCCACTGTGTCGCTGGTGTCAGTCACTACGGTGGAAGATTGGTCCGAGCAGGCACTCAGGAAGAATGCGGCGCAGAACAGGATGGATGCCAGTTTTTTCATGGAAAAGCACTCCTAGGCGGAATATCGAATATGTTTAAGGACCCCCTGAATAATTCCAGTATACCTCTGCGGGGCCTTCAGTCTTATTATTATCGGGGAGAAAGAAAATACCATAAACCGGGAGAAATAGCCTCCCGGTTCAATACCGGCTCAGCGGCATGCGCACAATGACTTCAGGCCAGGTCCTGCCTGAGAGAATCTGCCACGTTATCCGGAACCTGGATAGGGCCAATGCGAAAAGCCTCCAGGTCACAGCCTGCCAGTATGGCGGCGCCTTTCTTGGCATCCGCAATCATTTCCGGTGACAACTGGAAGCGAACGAAATGTACACTGGATGTCTTGGTTTCATCTTCACGATCCATGTCTTCATCGGCAATGGCATAGACCTTGTCGTGACCTTTCACCTGCATCCAGATCAGGTCTTCGACATTTTTCAGTTCCTGCAGGCGCAATTTGCGCATCTCGACATCTTCATACTCGATCATGAAGGTCGCTTTCCAGTTGTCTCCATCAGGAATCAACGGGTTGTAGGCATCCAGTTCTTCCTGGATACCGGCCGCTTCAAAGACTTTTTCAATGCGCAACATCTCCTGGATCTGGTATTTCAGGGTGAGCGCATCCTCAAACAACAACCGGGCATGCTCGTCCAGTTGCAGGTGACGATTCTTCTTGTGTTCAAGCACCTTCGTCCTGAATTCGGCACGGTTGACTGCATAATCTTCCAGGGACCAAAGGTCTTCTCTAGTGAGTTTACTCATCATGACTCCTGATTTTTTATCTGGGCAAATATTATGGATAGCTGACTGGATTTACAGCCCGTAAGCCATGCGCAACAGCGTCATGGGATGCTCGGGCTTGTCGACTTTTTCTGATAGTTCCGCAATGTGGCTTGCCGCCATGGGACAGTCGGAAATGAAATGATCGGGCTCCTGCTGGTCCACTTTCCTGACGATGGGGCGTCCGATCTTGACGGCCACATCATAGGATTCCTTTTTCACGGCGTAGGTACCGTCATGACCGGAACAACGCTCCTGGGCCACGACGGTGGTGTCGGGAACCAGGTTGAGAATGTCGCGGGTTTTCAGGCCGATATTCTGTACTCGCAGGTGACAGGCTACCTGGTAGGAAACATCGCCCAGGCCCTGTTTGAAACCGGTATCAAACTCTCCCTCCTTGTGGCGCAGGAAGAGGTATTCAAAGGGATCAAAAAACGCGTTCTTCACCTTCAGCACATCTTCATCGTCCGGAAACAGCAGGGGCAATTCCTGCTTGTACATCAATACGCAGGAGGGAATGGGAGCGGTCAGGTCATAGCCTTCATCGACAAGGCGGGCCAATACCGGAATGTTCTTTTCCTTGAGCTCACGCACTGATTCCAGGTCGCCCAGTTCCAGCTTGGGCATACCGCAGCAGGCTTCCTTTGGTACGAGCTCGATATGAATGCCGTTGTGCTGGAATACCTTGTAGAAATCTTCACCAAGATGCGGCGAATTGTAGTTACCGTAACAGGTGGCATAAAACGCGACCTTGCCGGTGGTGCGACCCACGGCTTTGGGTGCCAGGTCTTTTGCAAACTGTTTGACCCGCTTGCGCAGGCTGTTGTTGTGATAGGAAGGCACGGGCGCGCTGTGATGCACACCCAGGGTGCTTTCCAGCACTTTGCGGAAAGCGCCATTGTTGTTCAGGGCATTGACGGTGACATCAACCAGGGGAATGGTGGCCAGCTTGGCAACCGCATCGGTGCTGGTCAGCGTCCGGTCACGAAAGGAAGCGCCGTTCTTTTTGAAGTTCACTGCCTTGGCCCGCAACATGAGATGCGGAAAATCCACGTTCCACTCATGGGGCGGCACATAGGGACATTTGCTCATGTAGCACATGTCACACAGGTAACAATGTTCCACCACCTTGTGGTAATCGGCCTTGTCCACACCGTCCACTTCCATGGTGTCCGATTCATCCACCAGGTCAAAGAGCGTCGGGAAGGCATTGCACAGGCTGACACAACGACGACAGCCATGGCAGATATCGTAAACACGCTCGAGTTCGGCATTGAGCGCACTCTCATCCCAGAATGATTCGGACTGCCAGTCCACGGGATGTCGGGTAGGTGCCTCAAGGCTGCCTTCGCGGGGCCTTTCATTAACGGGAGGTGTATCGCTCATAATCCGGTTCGAGTGAGAAGGTGGTGGATGAAAACATTAACGTGACCTCCCGGCTCCTCTTGTTTACCAAGTAAAAAAGGGAGCCAGGCTGTCACTGGCCTGAAAATGCATTCAGGCTGAAGGGATACTAACCGTCAAGAGTATCCAGGGCCTTCTGGAAACGGTTGGCGTGGCTGCGCTCAGCCTTGGCCAGTGTTTCAAACCAGTCCGCGATTTCATCGAAACCTTCTTCACGGGCAGATTTGGCCATACCAGGATACATGTCGGTGTACTCATGGGTTTCACCGGCAACTGCTGCTTTCAGGTTATCTGCGGTACCGCCGATAGGCAGACCGGTGGCCGGATCGCCAACTTCTTCAAGATATTCCAGGTGACCGTGCGCATGACCGGTTTCACCTTCCGCGGTGGAACGGAATACGGCGGCAACGTCGTTGTAACCTTCCACGTCGGCCTTGGCGGCAAAGTACAGGTAACGGCGGTTGGCCTGTGATTCGCCGGCAAAGGCTTCCTTCAGGTTAGCTTCGGTTTTGGAACCTGCTAAAGACATAAGTGCACTCCTTAATATATTGCGACTCTGCAGTTATTGGATAATGACTGCTTAATAAACGTTTATTGAAGCCCGGGACTTCATGAAGTCTGTTTACCTGGCAGATACCACGGCTGGGCCGAACGGTATTTGCAGAATTAGGTGTTATGGACTTGTGACAGAATATATAGCCGCGCCACTCATCTGTCTAATCGTTAATCGTAAATTTTATTATTGGTTTTACCTATCCCCATTGGCAGTTTAAATCAGGATGACCAATGTGCCAGGTGACAATCCCGGCCCGGAACAGCCAGGCGTGAGTCGGCCATGATTATTGTCGGGCACATGCTTGGCAATGCCGGGTGGAAAGCATACTATTGCGCAAAGTCTTTTTAAAAGACTATTAAAAACAGGGGGATAAACCATGACCAGCAAGCATTCCAGTCTGATTCCACACTGGCAATTTCCTGGCGGGCTGACCCGGCGCCAGCTCCTGGCCTCCCTGGGCAGTGTGGCAAGTGCTGCAGCCCTGTCACCGTATACCGGGCTAGCCCAGGGCAATAACGTGCTGCCCCTGAGCACACCGGGACTGGATCACCTGGATGTCATCGTCGAGGATGTGGCAGCAACCTCCCGCTTTTACATGGGCCTGCTCAATACCACCCTCTATGCCCAGGAATTCCGGGGCGGCCTGCGCTATTTCGTGCTCCTGGGTGAGCTGGGACCCGGCCGGGAAGTTGGTTACCTGGCTGTTGGCGCCTCCGGTGGGCGTGGCACCTACATCGGGCACTTTTGTACCACCGTGGATAACTATCGCCGTGATGCCGATGCCATCTGGGCAGCCATGGAAACACAGATCAGCGCTGCCGGGCTGGGTGAGTTCCCGGGGCCGACCGGCTTTGGCGGTATTTTTTCCGATCCCGACGGCATCGAGATACAACTACTGCCTGCACCCGACACCCTGGTCACGGTGGCCACACCCAACGACCTGGTGGCACACAATACCGGCCTGGTCACTCCACTGGGTGTTAATCATGTCAGCATCAATGTCAGCGACATGGACCAGGCATTGCGCTGGTACCGGATCCTGTATGGCCGGGAAAGCGGCCGCAGCGGCAGCCAGGCCTGGTTTGATTTTGCCCGCTCCGATACGCGCCTGATTCTGCATGAAGTCGACTATGGCTACGATAACAGTCCCGGCATCAGGACCTTTGGTATCAAGACCGAAGCCTTTGATCGCGGGCAGGCCTCGGCAACACTGGAATCCCTGGGCGCCACCCTGGTGGATGGGTCAGAGATGCCTGGCGGGCTGCAGTTCATTGATCCCGATGGCATTACCGTGGAACTGAACCCGGTCTGAACGGCCGGGTGCCTTGCGCCTGCAGGTAAAAAATTTCACTTTTAATTCGCAACATCTGCCCCGCACTTCTGGTCTAATCGACATACACTATTGTCCGTGTTGTCCAAAGAAGACCGAAGCCCCATGACCAAGTTTTTCAAAATTACCCTCTCCCTGATCACCCTGGTTTTCACCGTCGTGCTTGTCGGTTTTTTCTACGTGGTCAACCTTGATCCCAATGACCACAAGGACTGGATTGCCGGCAAGATCCAGGAGACTTCAGGGCTGGAAGTGGATTTCAATGGCGATATCAGCGTCAGCCTGTATCCCTGGCTAGGGGTCACGGTGGATGACATGGTCGTGCATAACCCGGAGGGATTCAGTGACAACCCCTTGCTGCAGGCAGAGCACGTTGCCTTCAGGGCAAAACTGTTGCCCCTGCTCAGCCAGGAATATGAAATTGACACCATTCGGCTCGCCGGTACCCGCATTCACCTGGAAACCGATGCTGCCGGGCGCGCCAACTGGAATGCCGCCATGCCGCCTTCAACAGCTGAAGACAGCACGGCAGCCACTGGCAGCCCCCTGAACAACCTGGTCATTGGCGGTGTCGATATCAGCAATGCGGCGCTCACCTTTGACGACCGCTTCAACGCAGTGCGTTATGACGTCGAAAACTTCAACGCCTCAACCGGGGAACTCGTGTATGGCGAACCCCTGGCCCTGAGCCTGTCGCTCAATGCCCGCGCCTCGCAACCGGCGCTGGGTGCCAGCATCAACCTGGACGGCACTATCGTCTATGACCTGGACAATGAACGCTACGACCTGACACCGCTGTCACTGCAAGGCACGTTGACCGGGGACAATGTCCCGGGTGGCACCGCCGATATCGCCATAAACACCTCGGTCAGTATCAACCTGGCCAATGACACACTCATGCTGCGTGATTTCACTTTCAATGCCCTGGACACACAGGTCAATGCCAACATCAATGGCCAGAACATCACGGCAGAGGCGCCGCTTTACCAGGTCAACATGGCCGCTGCAGGCACTGACCTGGCGGTACTGTTTCGCATCCTGGAAAACGATGACCTGGTCAGGCAGATCACCAGCATGAACAACAGGGGCTTTGAAATCTCCGGCCTGGTAGAAGCTTCACCCAATGCCGGCAATGTCAGCATCAGCGGTCTTGATGCCTTTCTGCTGGATGCCACCATTACCGGTGATGTCAGTGCCACCAACCTGCAATCCGGCAGCCCGGTCATTACCGGCAATATCAATGCCTCGGGACCGGACTTGCCCACCCTGCTGGAAGTGGCCGGGCAATTCCAGGGCGGCCGTAACTCCGAGTTGGCGCGCTATGGACGTGAATTGCAGCAATCCCCGGACCAGGACTTCCTGATCAACACCCAGTTCGATGCCAACCTGGCCACTGGCAACATCTCGGTACCGGAGCTGGAAATCAGGGCGCTGGGTGCCACTATCAGCGGTAATGTTTCCGCCCGCAATGCCAACACAGAGACTCCCGTATTGCAGGGACGTCTGAATGCCAATGGGCCTGACCTCCCCCTGATGCTCCAGATTGCCGGGCAAATATCCGGTGGCAGGGAATCGGCGCTGAACACCTACGGCAGGCAACTGCGCTCGGTCACCAACAAGCGCTTTGCCGTGAATGCGCCCTTTGACGTCAACCTGGCAACAGGCAACCTGGACCTGAGCGGCATCGATGCCAGCTTTCTGGGTTTCAACCTGAACGGTACATTGCAGGCCCGCAACTTCCAGGACGGTAACGGCACCATGAGTGGCAGGCTGACCCTGGCCGGGCGAAACCTGCGCGAGGTGCTGAACGCGATCGACCAGCCCGACCTGGCGGAAGTGATGCAGTCAATGAACCTAGAAGTTGTCGTTGACGGTGGCAGGACCAACCTGGCCATCAATCCGCTGAATCTTGATGTGGTCCTGTCCGGTCCGCGCATACCGAATTCACCGGTGACACTGGCCCTGGCCAGCAATACCGTACTGAACCTGGAAAACAACAGCCTCGAAACCCAGGCCTTCAGTCTCACCGGCCTGGGGCTGAACCTGGGCGGCAACCTGCAGGCCAGCAATCTCCAGGGCGATGTCACCTACAGTGGCCAGGTTAACCTACCCCAGTTCAACCTGCGCCGTTTCATGCAGCAGGTTAACCAGACCCTGCCGCCTACGATGGACAATACAGTCTTCCAGGCCCTCGCATTGAATACCGCGTTTTCCGGATCCAGTAACGACCTGCGCCTGAGCAACCTGGCGATCACACTGGACGACTCCAACATTACCGGTGACATCACACTGGCCGGTTTTGAAACCTCTCAGGCCATACCGGCAACCGACTTTGATATAGCTATCTCCAGCATCAACCTGGACCGTTACCTGGCACC
>Ga0181591_10001541_pt1 | contig 19820 bp, 19 predicted proteins | sample 071ome_33_FD_133757 | JGI IMG/M metagenome (GOLD analysis project Ga0181591, IMG submission 133757) | Coastal salt marsh microbial communities from the Groves Creek Marsh, Skidaway Island, Georgia - 071412AT metaG (megahit assembly) | ecosystem: Environmental > Aquatic > Marine > Intertidal...
ACGCGGTAACTTGGAATTGGAACATACATTGTCTCTTCCGCACTGACAATGCTGCTCATCCCTAGCATTGCAACTAGTGCACTTGCCAGTACCATTACTCTCGTCTTCATATCTTACTCCTGATAATGAAATTATTATTTGAACTTATTTATATTTTTATTTTGTGAGTTTTAAGTCACAGTTTAAACAACATTCCGCACCATAAGCACAAAATGCTATGACATAAGTGTATGCTTAAAATAAATAGAAAGCCAATATAAAATTGTTTATAAATTAGTATATTAGAGTATTATGAAGATGTGATAAAAAGAATGCCCATAATCATTTGTCATATTGAACTCAACATTGGCTGTGGGCCTGACTTATGTAAAGATATTCTCGATGTGACCGTAGAGTTCATCGGTACTAATATCTTGACTGTCCTTATCACCGCGTAATTTCACCTCGACCGTATCATTTTTAAGGCCTCGTTCACTGACCACTATTCGCAGCGGAATCCCAATTAACTCATGATCTGCAAACATTTGCCCGGGACGAGCATTACGATCATCAAATAATACTTCATAACCTCGTTGAGTGAGCTGCTCATAGAGCTGCTCACAATATTTCTTTGTCATGTCTGACTTGTGTAGGTTGATGGGGCATATCGATAATTGGAAAGGAGCTAAATTTTGCGGCCAAATAATGCCTTTGTTGTCATAATTCTGCTCTATGGCAGCTGCAACTACACGCGAAACGCCAATGCCATAGCATCCCATCGTGACGATAGTATCTTTGCCATTTTGATCAAGAACTGTTGCACCAAGTGATTGACTATATTTATCGCCGAGTTGAAAAATATGGCCAACCTCGATGCCACGCTTAATTTGAATTGTACCTTTTCCGTCGGGACTAACGTCACCCTCTTGTATGTTTCTTAAATCCGCCTGTGAGAGGGCATTGATGTCTCCCCAATTGGCATTAATAAAATGAGAATCGGCTTGATTGGCGCCACAAACGAAATTGATGGCTGCCGCAGCGCTATGATCGACTATTAACCTGTCTTCATGGCCGAGTGGTCCAATATAACCCGCCGTGCTATTCAGTTGAGAGGTAATTTCATCATCGCTAGCCATGGTGAGTGGTGAGAAAATCCCCTCAATTTTTTCTGCCTTGATTGCATTTAATTCATGATCACCCCTGAGTGCTAGTAATATGATACCGCCGTCTTCGGCTTTAACAGCTAGCGTCTTGATGCAGTCACATGGTCGAACATTCAATGCGCGAGACACATCCTGAATGGTTTTCTGGTTTGGTGTGGCGACTTGCTCAATAGGGAGTTTTTCTGCAGATTCAGCTATGTTGGGTTTTGGTGCTGGTGCTAATTCAATATTGGCTGCGTAATCACTTACATCTGAGAATGCGATAGCATCTTCTCCTGATTCGGCAAGTACATGGAATTCATGAGAGCGATTGCCGCCAATCGATCCTGAGTCAGCTTGCACCGCTCTAAATTCCAACCCAAGACGGGTAAATATCTCAGTATAAGTGGTGTGCATAATTTCATAGGTTTGTTCTAAACACGCTTGATTGAGATGAAATGAGTAGGCATCTTTCATGATGAACTCACGAGCCCGCATGACACCAAATCGAGGCCTAATTTCATCACGAAATTTGGTTTGGATTTGATACAGATTAAGAGGTAGTTGTTTATAGGATCGGATTTCTTTGCGGACTAAGTCAGTAATCACTTCTTCATGAGTTGGACCAAAGCAGAATTCACGTCGATGGCGATCATGAAAACGTAAGAGTTCAGGACCATATTGCTCCCAGCGTGTAGATTCTTGCCAGAGCTCGGCTGGTTGCACGGCTGGCATTAAACACTCTAGAGCGCCCGCTTTATTCATTTCCTCACGGATGATATTTTCCGCTTTTCTGAGTATGCGCAAGCCAAGAGGTAACCAACTATAGAGTCCAGCGGCTAATTTGCGGATCATGCCAGCACGCAACATTAATTGATGGCTGATAATTTCAGCATCGGCGGGGACTTCTTTAAGTGTAGAAAATGGAAAATGTGATACTCGCATGAGATTCCTTAAACTTTAGATATTCTTACTTATTTTGATAATTGTTGTCAGCACTTGTGCGAAATAATTGGCGCAAGTAAATCTTAGACTAATCACTAAAGCAAGTATAAAACTCTTTAAGTCTTGATATGAAATCTTGATTTAAAACCGTATTATTGCTAATTACTGGCACAATTGGCCTAAACAGCTATAGGTAGAGTGTTATAATCATGTTTCCATGTCTCAGTTCATTTGAAAAAATCCACTTGATCAACATAAATCTATGCTGAAATATATAAAAAACTGGTATTTAAGTCATTTCTCCAATCCGCAGGTTGTGACTTTAGTTTTATTTATTCTGAGTGGATTGTTGGTGGTGACATTCTCCGGGAAAATTCTCGCGCCATTATTTGCAAGCATAGTGATTGCTTATTTGCTAGAAGGTGCCGTTAGTATGCTCGAGAAAACCCATATACCTAGAATTATGGCGTTGAGTTTGGTTTTCATTATATTTATTGCATTAGTCGTGATTCTTATATTTGTGTTGGTGCCTTTATTGTCTAAGCAATTCACCCAATTTTTTATAGAATTGCCAACGATGGTCAGTCAAGGCCAATTGCTATTAATGCGTCTACCAGAATTATTTCCCAGTTTAGTTAGCTCTGAGCAGGTGAGCGAGATATCAGCCTTTATTCGCAGTGAAGTGCTGGGGTTTGGTCAAATCTTAATATCTAAGCCTATAGCTTCGGTTGTTGGGCTGATTACTATCTTGATTTATTCTGTGATTGTGCCTTTGTTGGTGTTCTTTCTACTGAAAGATAAAACCAAGATTCTTGAGTGGATTGCACATTTCTTGCCTGAGGAACGAGACTTGACTAATGAGGTTTGGTTCGAAGTCAATCAGAAAATTGCCAGTTATGTGCGAGGTAAATTTCTGGAAGTGTTGATTATTAGTGTGGTGACTTATATTGCTTTTGCCAGCTTGGGCTTGAATTATGCGATGCTGCTGGCAGTGTTGGTGGGATTTTCAGTGATCATTCCATATGCAGGGGCTGCGGTGGTGACTTTGCCAGTGATGTTTGTTGCTTATGCTCAGTGGGGAATTTCCAGTGAATTTTTGTACTTATTGATCGCTTATGCGGTGATTCAGTTTATTGATGGCAATGTACTCGTACCATTATTGTTTTCAGAGATAGTCAATTTACACCCAGTCGCAATTATTGTTGCGGTATTATTTTTTGGTGGATTATGGGGTTTGTGGGGTGTATTTTTTGCGATTCCTCTTGCAACTCTAATCAACGCTGTCATAAATCTCTGGCCAGAAGCGAGTAAAGAGCCAGAATCGGGTGCGGCGAACTTGTAATGGCAGGTATGCCCAATTACTATGCGTCCAATATTTCAGACCACGGAGAAATGAATGTTTAAAGGCAGTATGGTTGCCATTGCCACACCAATGCAAGAAGATGGTTCGGTAGACTTTAACGCATTGGATAGGCTAGTTGATTTTCATCTGGAAAATCAAACAGATGTGATTATTCCGGCAGGAACTACAGGTGAATCTGCAACACTGGATCATGAAGAACACTGTCAAGTCATTAAACGTGTGGTCGATAGGGTTAATGGTCGTGTACCAGTTATCGGAGGTACAGGTGCGAACTCGACATGGGAAGCTATTTCGTTAACGCGCTGTGCGGCCGAAGCAGGGGTTGATGCGTGTTTACTGGTGACGCCTTATTATAACAAGCCGACCCAAGAGGGACTCTATCAACACTATAAAAAAATTGCCGAGGAAGTTGATATCCCGCAGATTCTTTACAATGTGCCGAGCAGGACTGCCTGTGACATGTTGCCTGCCACAGTCGCACGACTGGCTGAACTGAAGAATATTGTTGGTGTCAAAGAAGCCTCCGGAGATATGAGTCGTGCAATTGAGATACAAAAGTTCTGTGGGCCAGACTTTATGGTGGTGAGTGGTGAAGATGGACAAGCGATGGAATCTATTTTAGCTGGAGGGCATGGTGTTATTTCTGTAACGGCCAATGTGGCACCTCGCTTAATGCATGAGATGTGTGCTGCTGCACTAGCAGGGGATCGTGAAAAAGCGCAAGCTTTGAATGAGCAATTGGAAGATTTACATCGAGATTTATTTATCGAGTCTAACCCGATACCCACTAAGTGGGCTCTACATGAAATGGGATTAATTCCTGCGGGTATTCGTTTACCATTGACCCCACTGGATGAACAATATCACTCAGTTTTAAGAGCGACACTATCAAAAGTAGGCGCACTCTAAAATATTTACACGAGTTATTCATGAAAACACAATTAATACAAATATCTATGCTAGCCATTAGTATGACTGTCATCTCATCATGCGCATTTGTTCAACGTTTTTCTGGTGAAGATGATTACGCTGAAGCAAGTAGCCAAGGTGGTTTGCATGTCCCCCCCGAATTGGTGACTCCTGAATGGAATGATAGTTTGAAGATACCTCAAACAGGCAGCGACAGAGTGAGTGCATTAGACACTTATGGCAAAGCACTAGACGCATCAGTAGTGCCTGAATTTGTGGATATGACGATACGCAGAGAAGGAGATTTAAGATGGATTGAGGCAGAGGTTGACCCAGTTAATCTGTGGCCATTATTGAGATCTTTCTGGGCGAGTCAGGATGTGATTTTAGAGCGAGATAAACCCGCTATAGGGGTGATGGAGACGGAATGGATTGAAGACATTGAATCTTCCCAGAGTGAATTCACAGAGGTGACAGAATTTACCGCGACGCGAAGTAAATTTAAAATACGTATCGAACGTGAACCAAATGCGGTTACAAATATTTATGTTTCTCAACGTAAAACTCAGCTGCAATCTATTACTGAGCAAGGAGCTGTTTGGCTTGATGTCACTAGTGACTCTGAATCTGAAGCCGAGATGTTGGTGAGTTTGATGCAACATTTGGGTGAGTCAAGAGATACCGCAATTAATGCAGTGGCCGAGGCTGAAGGGCCAAGATTGTACATTGAGATCCGAGATCTTGATGGTATGCCAGTGTTATATGTGGGTGATCAGTACAGTCGTGTATGGCGTCGAACAGGAATTGCTATAGATCGAACCGGACTTCAAATTCATCATCAAGACCGTAGCCAAGGAATTTATCATGTACGTGTGCAGGCTTCTGACGTGTCTGAGAATGCTCAGCTTCAATCCGGCGATTACCAAATTCATCTCTTATCACAGGGGGCTCAGACTGTGTTGACGGCACATTCTGCTGAAGACGAATCAATACTGTCTGCCCAGTCTGCACGTATCCTATTAAATCAAATTGTCCTTGCTTATGAGGTGTTCAGAACCACAGGGTAGTCATCGATGAGCGAAGCATCAACTAAAAGCTCATTGGCTATGTTAAATCTAAATATGAAAAGTCAGCTCATATAAAAGACTACCCAGTCACTGACGGCTATTGATAATCCGGCAGTGATTGGAGTGTGATCGACTCTACTTGCGTTTGTCTTTCTCGATATAAGCGTAGGCTGAGTGATTATGGATAGATTCAAAGTTTTCTGATTCCACAGTGTATGCAAGGATGCGTTCATCCTCATTTAATTGCGTTGCAATGTCTCTGACTAGATCTTCTACAAACTTAGGATTGTCATAGGCTTCTTCTGTGACAAATTTTTCATCAGGTCGCTTGAGCAAGCCATACAGTTGACATGAAGCTTGTTTCTCGATCATTTCGATCAGCTCTTCAACCCAGAGAAAGTCTTTAAGTTCCACATGGATGATAATGTGTGAGCGTTGGTTGTGAGCTCCATATTCGGAAATGCTCTTGGAGCAAGGACATAAGCTAGTGACGGGAACAAGGACTCTGACGTCGGTTCTGGCGACTTTATTTATGATCTCACCGCGAAAACAGACCTCATAGTCGAGTAAACTCTCAACGCCTGTGACTGGGGCAGCTTTTTTCACGAAATACGGGAAAGTCATTTCAATGTGTCCAGAATCAGCTTCCAGTCTTTCTGCCATTTTCTCTAGGATGTTATTGAATGATTTGACAGAAATTTCACGCTCATATTCGTTCAAGATCTCAACAAAGCGTGACATATGCGTGCCTTTGAAATTATGAGGCAAGTTTACATACATATTGAAGTTAGCAATGGTGTGTTGCTCGCCACCAGATCGATCCAGTACGCGGACAGGGTGCTTAATACCTTTGATACCCACTTTATCGATAGGGATCTGGCGTGTATCTTCTTTATTTTGTGTATCAGGAATTGACGTGACAACTCCTCCTGCAGTGGCGCTCATTTTATAGTCCCTTGCAATATATTTAATATATTGAGTGATGTGTGTTATTTAGATGCTTGATACTACTACTGCGCTTTTAGTGGCGCAATCTCTCAGCGGGTATATTTGTTTGATTTGAGCCATTATGGAATCCTTATCCAGACCGGCGTCTTCAAGTAGTTCCTCACGTGAACCATGTTCCTGATGACGATCCGGGAGTCCCAGGTTGAGAATACGCACTTGACTGCCACATTCAGCTAATACCTCATTCACTGCACTGCCAGCGCCCCCCATAACAACGTTGTCTTCCAATGTCACGATCAACTGGTGATTCTTGCTCAGCGTTTCTATGAGCGTTTTATCTATTGGTTTAACAAAACGCATATCAACAACGGTAGCATCTAACTGTTCTGCGACTTGTAATGCAGCCTGAGTGGGACTTCCGAAAGCGAGTAGCGCAATTTCTTTACCATTACGTATGATTTCAGCTTTGCCAATTTCATACACTTGATGTTCATGATTAACTTGCACACCTGGCCCCACACCGCGAGGATATCGTACTGCACTGGGTCCATTGTAAGCTAGACCCGTATTAAGCATCTGACGAGTGGCATTTTCATCACTGGGGGTCATGATAACCATGTTAGGAATACAGCGTAGATAGGTTAAATCATAGCTGCCAGCATGGGTTTTTCCGTCTGGGCCAACGACACCAGCACGATCGATGGCGAATAATACCGGGAGGTTTTCGATGGCTACATCATGGATGAGTTGATCATAGGCGCGCTGCAGAAAAGTAGAGTAAATAGCAACCACTGGGCGATTGCCAGCGAGCGCCATACCCGCAGCAAGGGTTACAGCGTGCTGCTCAGCGATAGCCACATCGAAATAACGCTCAGGGAAAGCTTTTTCAAATTCAATTAATCCAGAACCCTCACGCATAGCAGGTGTAATAGCCATGACGCGGCTGTCTCTATTTGCACTGTCACAAATCCAATCACTGAAAACACGAGTGTAGGTGATTTTGCTGGTCGTGCTGGTTTTCATCCCTGCCTTTGGATCAAATTGTCCAACCGCATGATATTTGACTGGATCTTGCTCAGCGGGTGCATAGCCCTTACCTTTTTTAGTAATCACATGGAGGATTTTAGGGCCATTGATTTGTTTGATATTACGAAGGGTCTTAATCAAAGAGACACTGTCATGACCATCCACAGGACCAAAATAGCGTATGCCCATTTCTTCAAATAGAGTGCCAGGGGCAAACATGCCCTTCACATGTTCTTCGGTTTTTTTGGCCAACTCCCACATGGGAGGTAGTGGTTTAAGTAAGCGCTTGCTGCCCTCACGTACACTAGTCAATACACGGCCTGACAGCATGCGAGTAAGATAATTGCTCATAGCACCTACATTCGGTGAAATGGACATTTCATTATCATTCAGAATGATGAGCATATTGGTACGAAGAGCACCCAGATGATTGAGTGCCTCATAAGCCATGCCTGCTGATAGTCCTCCGTCGCCGATAATAGCGACAGCATGTTGGTTACTATTATTTTGCTGAAAGCTAATATTCATCCCCAAGGCAGCGCCGATTGACGTACTTGAGTGTCCAACAGTAAGAGCGTCATATTCACTCTCACTGGGACAGGGGAAGGGGCCTAGCCCACCTTTTTGACGAATGCTGGTGAGTTGGTGTTTCCTGCCTGTGAGTATTTTATGCGGATAAGACTGGTGACCAACGTCCCATATCAGTTTGTCATTTGGTGTGTTGTACACATAATGTAATGCCACTGTGAGCTCGATTACGCCTAGCCCTGCTGCAAAATGGCCACCACACTGTGAGACAGCATCGATCAAGTATCTTCTGAGATCATCACTGGCTTGCGGCATGTCTGCCAATGGCAAACGCCTAAGATCCTCAGGGAGATTGATCTTGTCGAGTACCGGATAGTTGCTATCAGAACTGTATGTGGTCATTTATTCTCAATCTTAATATGTGCTTATAGGCTGTTATACACTCTAGTTTATTGGCCTTGTGGGGTTCCAATTACATTTTTTAATGTTCACGGCAAACAATATGTTCTGCCAACATTCTCAGCATGTCAGCTTGATTATCAAAAGAGGCAATATTATCGAGTGCGTTCTGGTAATAGCTTCGGCAAAGTTGCTCAGATTCTTCACACCCAAGCACACTCACATAAGTCGGTTTATTGAGTAATCTGTCTGATCCCTGAGGTTTGCCAAGCGTCTGGGTATCGCTGATCTCATCTAGGATGTCATCTCTAATCTGAAATGCAATCCCAAGATTATCTGCAAAGTTTAGCAGTCCTTGGCGTTTTTCCCTAGATAAGCTATCTGTGCAGACTTGTGCCATATTGATACAGGCATATATCAAGCAACCAGTTTTTTTCCTATGAACTTGCTCAAGCTGATCAATAGTGAGTGAGGTATTTACCACCGCTAAATCCATCGCTTGTCCTCCCGCCATGCCGCGAGAACCTACAGTACGAGCAAGTATTGAGGTTAATTGAGCGCGTTTTTCTTGGGAGGGTCCTATGATGTTGCAATTTGTAAGTAAATCAAAGGCTAGGGCCTGCATGGCATCCCCGGCTAAAATAGCAGTCGCTTCATCAAATGCCTTATGGCAAGTGGGTTTGCCTCGACGCAAATCGTCATCATCCATGGCTGGAAGGTCATCATGAATGAGTGAATAACAATGCATTAACTCTATTGCTGCGGCCACAATATCTAAAAAATCATGATCTACACATAATGCATCGGCAGTGGCATAAACGAGTGCTGGACGAATGCGTTTGCCATTACCCAAAGCTGAATAACGCATGGCTGCATGCAATGTTGTAGGAGTTTCATCTGCTGGTGGTAAGTGGGCATTAAAAAATTCGTCAATGCGTCTACTGGTCTCCAACAGGTGTTGGTCAAGGCTCGTCAACAAACTCTCCAACCTCATTGGGGAGTGGGTCTTCTGGCTCAGCTAACCACTCTTTATTGTTTTGTGTGAGCACAGTGATTTTATTTTCTGCTTGTTCAAGTGCCTGTTGGCATCGACGTGTTAGCTGAATTCCCTCTTCAAATAACTTCAGTGAGGCTTCCAGAGTTTGCTCCCCTGATTCAAGTTTTTCTACAATAGCCTCTAATTTGACAATCGATTTTTCAAAGTCAATTTTTGTTGTGGATTTTTTTACCGCCACTGGCAGGATCTCCTCTTAACGTAAGCATGTAGATGAATGTCTGAATTCGAGCATTGATGATTAATCGATTCTAATGTTAATAGTGTGCCAGAACAATTCTAATTGCTTATTTGGGTATCTTAATATCGCGGGAAAATTCTAGTAAGTTACTGAATATATTTAAATTATAATAAGTGCAAGCTAGCTGCCAGGCTTTTTGGGTTGAGCGTCGTAGATGAGGTTATCGACACCATTGTAGACCAGGAAAGATTTTCCTTTCGCACGAGCAATCATTGTCACACCCAGATCTCTGGCCAATTCCAAACCCATGTGAGTGACTCCAGAGCGAGATAACAAAATAGGAATGCCCATGAGCGCAACTTTCATTACCATTTCTGAAGTTAGGCGACCGGTCGTGTAAAAAATTTTATCCTCTCCAGGGATGTCTTCACACCACATCTTGCCTGAGATAGCGTCGGCGGCATTATGTCGACCTACATCTTCAACAAAAGTAAGAATATTGTCGTTCTGGCATAAAGCACAACCATGCACCGCACCGGCTTGTTTATATACCTCATTGTATTGTGTGATGACGGTCAATAATGAGTACAGTAAAGACTGCTTAACTTGTGCGGTTGCCATTTTTTGATTGTAGATCTTATCTAATGTGCAGCTGAATACGGTACCTTGACCGCAACCAGTAGTCACAGTGCGCTTACTTAACTTTTCTTGCCAATGGCTAATACCTTCACCAGTATATGTTTCCACATTGACCGATTCTTTTTCCCAATCAACATGTACAGATTTAATTAATGAGATGTCGTCAATCAGACGTTGATTACGCAAATAGCCAAGAGCCAGTAATTCAGGATGAGTGCCGAGCGTCATCAAAGTCACCACTTCTTGATTATCTACTTTCAGCGTGAGTGGTGATTCTCCAGACACACGAACATGTCTAACCTCACCATATTGATCAGTAGCAGTGACTGCATGGGTAGGTGCTAGGCCAGCATCACTAAGTTTTGGGAGCTTTTTATCTTGCATAATTATTTAATATCCAATCAATGGCATCACTGAGACGAGATACTGCTATGACTGCTAGGCCCTGTATATCTTCTTTAGGTGCATTGGCACTCGCGATGAGAGCAAATTTGAATCCATGTTTGGCTGCTTCGCGCAAACGTTCTTGTCCATTTGGTACCGGACGAATTTCACCAGCCAAGCCAATTTCTCCAAACATGACTAATTCACGTGGTAAAATAAAATCTCTAAAACTTGATAGTGTGGCCATTAAGATAGGCAGGTCAACTGCGGGTTCGTGCACCCTTACACCACCAACAATATTGATAAATACGTCTTCATTGTGCAGTGAGATACCCCCATGCTTATGCATGACAGCTAAGAGCATGGACAGTCGGTTTTGCTCAATGCCCTGTGCTAATCGACGCGTGTTATTGCTAGGGTTGTCATCTACTAGTGCTTGCACTTCGACTAACAAAGGGCGAGTACCTTCTCGTGTGACCATAACTACACTGCCGGCGGCAGGAGTTTGATGATGAGAGAGGAATAATGCAGATGGGTTCTTAACACCTTTTAATCCATTCTCTAGCATCACGAATACCCCCAACTCATTGACTGCACCAAAGCGATTTTTCGTGGCACGCAATAATCTGAATCGATCGCTACTATCCCCCTCGAAATAGAGCACGGTATCAACCATATGCTCAAGCACACGTGGGCCTGCCAAGGTGCCTTCTTTGGTGATGTGTCCAACTACAAATAGAGTCGTATCAGTATTTTTAGCAAATTGAACTAACTGTCCTGCACACTCGCGCACCTGAGATACTGAGCCAGGTGCTGAGCTTAGCTCTTCACTGGCGAGCGTTTGTATAGAGTCCACCACTACTAGTTTGGGTTTGATTTTCTCTAAGGTAGCAAGAACTTCCTCTAATGAGACGCTGCTCAGGAGACGGATATTTTCTTTGTTTAATGACAGACGTTCTGCTCGCATGGATATTTGTTGCGCTGATTCCTCTCCACTGATGTAAAGAGTGGGATATTCGTATAGGGCGGCTAACATCTGTATCAATAGCGTTGATTTGCCAATTCCTGGGCTGCCACCTAGCAAAACTACCGAGCCATTAACGATTCCGCCACCGAGCACGCGATCGAGTTCATCCAGTTGAGTATCGATGCGGGGTTGCTCAGTGCTGTCTATTTCTGACAGAGGAGTTACTTGAGTCGATTGTTTTCTGGCGAGGGATTTGGTTTTCCCTCCGACTTGAATGCTTCTGATTTCTTCTAGAGTATTCCACGCATGGCAGTCTGGGCATTGGCCGCTCCATTTGCTGAACGTTTGCCCGCAGGCATCACACTGATATTGAGGGGCTTTGCTCATAGTTGTTGTGAGACTAATGGATTAATTAAATTAAGTGCAGTGTGAAACGACTACCTTTAGAAATCAAATGCTAGTTGGTAGATTCCTTAATGACTTTAGGCATGATGCGCACAGTGCGTATGGAGTTATTCAACATGTGAACAATCTCGATGGGATGACCATCGATTAATACCGTGGTGCCAGTTTCTGGGATAGTTTCAAGATGTTCTAGCATTAATCCATTGAGTGTGCGTGGGCCACTGGTATTTAGATTCAATTTCAGCGCCTTATTTACATCTCGCACGTGAGTACTGGCATCTATCACATAACTACCATCTTTTTGAGGATGAATATCGGTATTGTAGGTGGCTGGATCATTAGTAAACTCACCTACAATTTCTTCCAATAAGTCTTCTAGTGTCACCAGCCCTTGGATATCACCATACTCATCCACGACTAGACCAATGCGTCTTTTTTCACGTTGGAAGTTTAATAATTGACGATTCAAGCTGGTACTTTCAGGAATGAAATAGGGGGCTCGTGATTCATCTTTTAATTCTTCTAAAGACATTTCGTTTTGCACAATACGTGGAAATATTTTGCGTAGATGTATGAAGCCAATAATATTATCTAAGTTTTCCTCATACACAGGCATACGTGTAAACGGAGCGTTCACAATCTGTGAGCGTATATCGTCCCAATCTTCACTGACATCAACTCCTTGCACTTCATTGCGCGGGATCATTATGTCTTCCACTTTGATCGATTCTAAATCCAAAATGCTGATCAACATATTTTGGTGTTTGCTAGGAATCAGGCCGCCTGCTTCTTTGACAACAGTTCTTAATTCATCAGCACTCAGAGAATTGAGCGCTTGATTTTTAAGGCTCACACCGAATATTTTTAGTAAGGTATTGGTGATGCTGTTGAGGAAGAACACAAATGGATAGGCAATATATTGCATCGGGGTGTAAACATAGGCGGCAGGAAAAGCAAATTTTTCTGAGTGAAGAGCAGCAAGTGTTTTGGGTGTGACTTCAGCAAAAATTAAAACCGCAGCAATAAATAAAACAGTGGCTGGTAGAACGCCTACGTCACCATACAACCGGTAACCGAGATAAGCTGCCAACGGCGAAGCTAATAAATTGACAATGTTATTGCCAAGTAAAATTAAGCCGATTAATCGGTCGGGTTTGCTAAGAAGTTTCTGGGTAAGGTGAGCACCACGATGACCTTTGTTAGCCAAATGACGCAGGCGATATCTGTTCAGCGCCATTAAGGCGGTTTCAGAGCCTGAGAAAAATGCAGAAAATAGTAATAGTACACCGAGAACAATAAACAGCGTACTTATCGAATAATCGTCCAAGAGCTTACCAGCTCGGCCTCATAGTTATTGAAAAGTCTTTTTTACGGAAAACTCTGCCCAGTTGCAAGTATTGGGGGAATTTCAAGAATTGGCCATAATTAATTCAAGTACAAATTTACTTCCATGATAAGCAAGAATCAGAAAGCTAAAACCACCCAGTGCCCACTTAATAGCTGTTTGACCACGCCAACCAAAATTGACTCGTCCGATTATCAAAATGAGAAAAACTAACCAAGCAATACAGGATAATGTGGTTTTGTGGGCAAGATGTTGTGCGAAAATATCTTCAATAAAAACAAAGCCTGTCGCTAAGGAGGCCGTGAGTATCACCATGCCAGCTGTAATGAATTGAAAAAGTTGGGCCTCACTCTCATGCAAAGAGGGTAGAGATCTCAGCAAGAACACACTGGAGTGATTGTGCAGACTGCGTTCTTGAAAAAATAATAAAGTCGCTTGAACCGCTGCTAAACCTAGAATACTAAATGCCACCATGGAGGTGATAATGTGTAGCTGCATTCCCGCATTCATATTAGGGGTGGTAGACATTTGATGTGGGCCCATACTTAAGGTGACGGAAATCAGAGTGATAGGCAAAACTATTAGGCCTGCATGTTCTGTAGATTTGAAACAGCTCATGGTGAGCAGGAGAACGTTTACCACGAAAGCAGTCACTACCAAAGAGTTATAAAAATTCAGATCAACACCAGCAGAGTTGAATACATTATGGTTAAGCCACCAAGCAAGACTCAATACCATCGCAGTCCAAGGTGCTAGGAAGCTCACTTTTGAACTGTTAGTTTGATCTGTTTGTCTGAGTAAATACTTGACCAATATGGCCAAAGTCAGAATTGTTAACAGAATACTTAATGAACCTATGATTTTCATGGCGATGTTGTGTGAATGTAAATTCCTATACTCCCTCCAGAATTATGTTCTTTCTTGGCTATTATATCTACACTCAGCTAAGTGCCAGAGGCATATTTATGTGTTTAGAGAGGATTCGTCATGGCACCGGAGCGAGGAAGCGATTAAGATTGCGCGTAGTAGAAATACAATGAGTAAAACTAGAGAAATGTTTAGATGTTCGAAAATTTAACCAAACGATTATCCGACACAGTTGGCAAGCTCCGTGGTCAAGGCCGTCTCACGGAAGATAATATACAAGATGCCTTACGAGAAGTGCGCATGGCCTTGTTAGAGGCTGATGTATCTCTGCCAGTTGTGAAAGCCTTTATCGATCGAGTTCGTGTTGAGGCGATTGGAAAAGAAGTCATCGAAAACATTACCCCTGGGCAAGCATTGATTAAGGTTGTACAAGATCAGCTTGTGCATCTGATGGGGGATGAGAATCAAGATTTGCAGCTCAATGCTCAGCCGCCAGCGGTGGTGTTGGTGGCGGGTCTTCAGGGGGCGGGCAAGACCACCAGTATTGCTAAGTTATGTAATTATCTGTCCGAGAAAAAGAATAAAAAAATCTCGGTTGTCAGTTGCGATATTTACCGACCAGCTGCAATTAAACAGTTGCAGATGCTTGCACAACAAGTCGGGGTTAATTTTATTCCCAGTGAGGTCAGTGAAAAGCCCTTAGATATTGCCCAACGCGCGATTAAACAGGCGCAATTGAATCACAGCGACATTTTATTTGTAGATACTGCCGGTCGTTTGCACGTGGATGAGCAAATGATGGAAGAGATTCGTGAACTTTATCAGGCGGTTAATCCTGTAGAGACATTATTTGTAGTCGATAGTATGAGCGGCCAAGACGCGGCTTTGTCAGCAAAAGCCTTCAATGAAGCATTGCCACTGACGGGCGTAATATTGACTAAAACAGATGGTGACGCACGTGGTGGTGCAGCGCTGTCTGTGCGCGAAATCACTGGGAAGCCAATCAAATTTTTAGGGACTGGTGAAAAGATCGATGGTTTGGAGCCTTTTCATCCCGATCGGGTCGCATCACGTATACTGGGCATGGGAGATATAGTCTCTCTAGTCGAGGAAGCTCAACAGAAGGTTGATCATAAAGAGGCTGATCGTTTAGCCAAGAAGATTAAAAGTGGAAAAGGATTCAGCCTTAGTGATCTGCGCGCTCAGTTGGTTCAAATGCAGAGTATGGGAGGGATTGGCAATATGCTAGATAAATTGCCTGGTACTGCGGCTATGTCTGAGGCGATTAAAGCCAAAGCCGACGATAAATCAGTTACCCATATGGTCGCAATTATTGATTCTATGACCCCTAAAGAACGGCGTTACCCCGATCTTATTAAAGCCTCCAGAAAACAACGCATCGCTAAAGGAGCGGGCTTGCAGGTGCAGGATGTCAATCGTTTACTCAAGCAACACACACAAATGAGTAAAATGATGAAAAAGTTCTCGAAGAAAGGGGGCATGAAGAATTTCATGCGTTCAATGCAGGGGAAAATGCCGCCAAATATGCCAATGTAGCGTGATTTGGACCTAAAATAGTGGTTTAAACGCGCTGTTCGCCTGTACCGTGCGCCAAATTACGCTCGTTTCATTTGCATATTAGCACTTAGTATCAGCACAAGAATCGACAGCATAGCCACTTCAGTCGAAAAATTAGTCGTAAATCTGCCCTAAAACGTGCTTATAGGCTTTTATTTCTCTCATAATTACGTACAATGCCCACCCCACTACTCATAGTAGTATTAATTAGTGAATCAATCTTTATAAAGAATAATTTATGGTAAGTATTAGATTAGCCCGTGGCGGCGCCAAGAAGCGTCCTTTCTATCATGTGGTAGTCACCGACTCGCGCAAGCGTCGAGACAGTGGATACATTGAGCGTTTAGGGTATTTTAATCCGCGCGCTACTGGTCAGGAGACGCGCTTACATCTTGATTTAGAGCGTATTAAGCATTGGCAGGGCGTGGGTGCACAGCCTTCAGCGCGTGTTGAAACACTTCTTAAGAGCTTTGAGTCAGCCGCTGAGTAGTTCGACGTCTTCTATCGCTGGAAGCGTTGAGTAAAACATTGGCTGAGTCAGCCAACATAAATGAAAGAATACTATTAGGCCATGTGAGTGGCCTTTTTGGTGTGAAAGGCTGGGTTAAGGTATTTTCCTACACTGATCCTCGCGAACAGATTACCCATTATAAAAATTGGTATTTGGGCGGTCATGCGGGCAGATTGATTGAGCTGGAACAAGGACAGGCTCATAAACAAGGTGTTATAGCTAAGCTAGTAGGTATTGATGACAGAGATACCGCAGCAACACTTGTTAAACAGGACATATGGGTAGATAAAAGCGACCTGCCCAAGTTGTCGGAAAATGAATATTACTGGCATGACCTGATCGGATGCACCGTCAGGGATGGCGCCGATCAGGTCATAGGCAAAGTCCATGACCTAATTGAAACTGGTGCCAACGATGTACTAGTGGTGGTGACAAACACAGAGTCACACAGGGTCGCAAAGAATAAGAAAGAGCACCTTATCCCATATCTACTTGGGCAGGTGATCAAGTCCATTGATTTGGATAAACAACAGATCCAGGTGGAGTGGGATCTGGATTACTAGTGAGTCTAGTCATGGCAGCAATGAAAAAAATGCGCTTTGATGTGGTGACACTATTTCCTGAAATGGTGGAGAGTCTTCAGCAATTTGGAATAGTGGGTCGAGCATTTACCTCGGATTTGGCTCAGTTGCAGTGTCATAACCCACGTGATGATGCGCAGGAAGAAAATGGACGCATCGATGATCGGCCGTATGGCGGAGGCCCTGGCATGGTGATGCAGTACCAGCCATTGCATTCCACCATAGGAAGATTAAAACGGGCATCAGAGCAAGCCAAAGTGGTTTACTTGAGCCCGCAGGGAAAAAAGTTAGATCAAGCCAGTATTAAGGCATTATCGACTCATGACCATCTGATATTATTATGTGGTCGTTACGAAGGCGTTGACGAACGCCTACTGCAAGACATGGTCGATGAAGAGTATTCTTTAGGCGACTATGTTATTAGTGGTGGTGAATTGGCCGCAATGGTAGTAATTGATGCTATCATTCGCACATTACCTGGTGCTTTGGGAGATGAACAGTCCGCGGTTCAAGATTCATTTGAATCGGGATTATTAGATTATCCCCACTACACACGACCGGAATCCATTAAAGGTGAGTCGGTCCCTGAAGTTTTACTTAGTGGTGATCACAATAAGATCGCTGAATGGAGATTAAAGCAGGCATTGGGTCGAACGTACTTACGTCGTCCAGACTTAGTGGCTGAGTACCAAATGAGTGATCATGAGCAACGATTACTTGATGAATTTTTGGCTGAGAACAGCAGCAATAGTGAGAAATAAGTGATGAGTAATATAATTAGTGAATTAGAAGCACAACAGATTCGTTCTGATCTTCCAGACTTTGCCACCGGTGACACTGTCGTGGTTCAAGTGCGAGTGAAGGAAGGTGATCGTGAGCGCTTACAGGCTTTTGAAGGAGTGGTTATTGCTAAGCGTAACCGCGGACTTAATTCGGCCTTTACAGTCCGTAAAATTTCTCATGGTGAGGGTGTTGAGCGAGTATTCCAAACCCATAGCCCAATGTTGAGTGGTGTGGAAATCAAACGTCGCGGTGATGTACGTCGTGCAAAACTCTACTATTTAAGGGGTCGTACCGGTCGTTCAGCACGTATTAAAGAAAAGCTCACTAGTAAGTGCTAAATGACTACATATGATTGTTTAAATTACAAAACGCTCCTACTCAGGGGCGTTTTTTTTGTCTAAAAATAAATAACCATGCCCTCATTCGATTTCGTTTTTTCATCTCCATTGGGTCCGTTAGGCCTGAAATTGTCCGCTCGAGGGGTTACGCAACTAGTTTATTGTCCGTTAAAACAGCCGTTGCGGATTCCCACCCAAGGTTTAGCTTTGGATTTGAGTCAACAACTGGAGGCTTATTTTAAACTTGAACTACAACAATTTGACATACCTTTGGATATTCACGGGACGCAATACCAAACTAAAGTATGGCAACAGGTGGCAGCAATTCCCTATGCACAGTCACTTACCTATGGTCAGATCGCTAAAACACTAGCGAGTGGGGCAAGAGCAGTAGGTAATGCTTGTCGTCATAATCCTGTGCCTTTACTGATTCCATGTCATCGCGTAGTGAGGGCTGATCAGATAGGGGGTTATTGTGGGCGAATTTCAGGTCTAGCGATGCAGCAGAAAGACTGGTTATTGCGACATGAGCTTGGTGTGCTAGTCTAATTAATTATTATTAACAATCCCAAGGGCGTTTATGTCTAATCAGAATATTACTGCAAGTGGAATTATGATGAGATTTTTGGTGGCATTGATCATAGTCTTTGCTGTCTATAATCCACATGGATGGTCCTACTATCATTGGATTGCTCAAGCTATGTTGGAAGAAACAACAGGGGGGTTGCCACTACTAATATTCGCGGGTGTGGTGTTATTGATCAGTTTCACAATTTATATTCGAGCGACCCTAAGATCGCTGGGTATGTTTGGACTTATTCTGGCTAGTGTTTTTTTCGCCACGCTGGTCTGGTTGTTAATTGATTCTGGGCTTGGCAGTGTAACTAATGCAGCTATTATGCAGAATATATTGTTGTTTATATTGGCTGCAGTGCTTGGCACAGGAATGTGTTGGTCACATATTCGTCGAAGATTGACGGGCCAATCAGATGTGGATGATGTTGATTAATATATCTCATTCGCACACACGTCAGACCCATTAATATAATCAGTTCGCAAAAATATCTCTATGTGGTATTGAAAAAAATCAATCATGTCACCATATAGCACACATACGTTATTCTAAAAGGTCCAACATAATGAGTGCAGAAAATAAAGAAACCTTGAAGTTTGAATCAGAAGTCAGTCAAGTTCTCCAATTAATGATTCACTCTCTCTATTCGAACAAAGAGATTTTTTTGAGAGAATTAATTTCTAATGCTTCCGATGCTTGTGACAAGCTAAGATTTGAATCGTTGGCAAATGAAAATCTACTCGCCAATGATGCTCAATTAAAAATACATATCGAATATGATAAGAATGCCCATACTCTGGTGATTCGCGATAATGGTATTGGTATGACTCGAGAAGAAGTGATTAACAATATTGGTACCATTGCAAAATCAGGGACAAAAGAATTTTTGCAAAACCTCACTGGCGATCAAGCTAAAGACTCAAATTTGATTGGTCAATTTGGTGTTGGTTTTTATTCTGCATTTATCGTAGCTGATAAAGTTGAACTTAAAACACGTAGCGCCAGAGTAAATTCTGATGAGGCGGTGTTGTGGAGCTCGCACGGTACTGGTGAATATGAATTAGAAACAGTTGATTTTGATCACAGAGGCACGGAGATAACTTTGCATCTTAAACAGGATGAGTATGATCTTTTATCAGGTTGGCGTTTGCGATCAATTATTAGCAAGTATTCTGATCACATCCCATTACCGATTGAGATGTTCAAAGAGGATGACAAGGGTGAGTTAACTGATGAGGTTGAGGTGATTAATAAAGCCTCAGCATTATGGACGCGGACCAAAGCTGATATCAGTGATGAGGAGTACA